>ENA-ORML01000071-ORML01000071.1-human-gut-metagenome-genome-assembly--contig:-NODE-71-length-125035-cov-54.645711_pt1 | contig 125035 bp, 86 predicted proteins | sample MGYA00242103_ERZ508995 | MGnify/ENA primary metagenome ERZ508995 (study PRJEB26280, sample SAMEA2338702) | human gut metagenome | biome: human gut; feature: human-associated habitat; material: faeces... | reverse complement strand
CCGCTCTCAAGGTGGCGGGTGTGACTCCGCGGGCGTGAATCGCCGCAAGTTCCGCCCTCAAGGTGGCGAGTGCGACTCCGCGGGCGTGGGATCGGGTTATTTCTCTCCGGTGTACATGCGGCAGATGCCGAGGGTGAAGGCTTTGTGGGTTACGGCGCGGAAGCCGGCCTTGCGCATCGTGGCCAAGAACGCCATTTTGCCGGGGAAGGCGGCCACAGAGGTGGGGAGGTAGGCGTAGGCGGCTTTGTCACCGGAGACTTTGCCGCCGATCTTCGGGAGGATGTGCAGGAAATAGAGGTCGTAGAACCAGCGGATTATCTTGTTCTCTGGGCGGGACAGCTCCAGGATCACGAGACGACCTCCGGGTTTCAGGACGCGGAGCATCTCCCTTAGTCCTTTCTCTCTATTCTCGAAGTTTCTGATGCCGAAGGCTATGGTGACCCGGTCGAAGGTGTTGTCCGGGAAGCGTAGCGCCTCGCCGTCGCCTTCTTCTATGCTGATCATGTCGGCCAGACCGGCTTTGCCGACCTTCTCACGCATCACGGCCAGCATACCCTCCGACAGATCCACGCCGGTGACGTGACTTCCAGTCGCCGAGCTTGTGGTTCGACTAGGCTCACCAACCACTGAAGCGCCGGTCACTTTGACAGGCTCTGTGACCGCGTGAGTTGGCCGTTGAGCCTGTCGAAACGCCGCTTCCTCGGAATCAAGTCGTTTCGACAAGCTCAACGGCCCGCTCAGCGCTTTGGCGATGGCGATGGAGAAATCGCCCGTTCCGCAGGCCAGATCCAGGACGCGGACCGGAGCCGGAGCATCCACGATCCGCTTCAGCGCACGCCTCCTCCAGATTTTGTCCACGTCCAGCGAAAGGATGTGATTCAGAGAGTCATAGTCGCCAGCGATGCTGTCGAACATATTCTTAACCTTTGACTTTGTCGGCATATTCCTAGAAAATTAGAAATCCCGCTCCGGCGAGGATGGAGAGGATGAAAGTTGACATCACTAGCAGCGGCAGCATCGGATCGAGCGCCTTCTCGGTGCGGGTCCACACTCCGCGAAGGTGAACCATGTGTAGCGGTGCCACGGCGAGGAACAGAAAGTGTCCCGGATCTGGTTTGTAGAGCAGGCAGAATGTGACCATCAGTACCCAGCCCATCGCGATCAGGACGGTCTGGTAGATCCTCGCACCCCTCAGACCGAGCCTGATGGCCACCGTCACACGGTTGACCGCATCCGTCTTCATGTCCCTTGTGTTGTTGACATTCAGCACCCCGACGCTGAAAAGCCCGATGGCCGCCGCCGGCAGCAACATCAGAATTGGCGGCAATTCCCGCGCGGCCACATAGTAGCCGCCAAGCACCGACACAAGGCCGAAGAATATGAACACGAACACGTCGCCCAGCCCTTTGTACCCATAAGGATTCTTGCCCAAAGTGTACTTCATCGCACCCACGATAGCCGCCGCGCCAAGCGCTTCCAGACAGATAGACTCTGTCTTGAATAGGCTTCCGAAGGAGACCTGGATCATCGCCAGGCCGGAGATGACGCAAAGCCCGATGAACATCAGGATGAGTTTTTTGATGTCTCCGATGGTCATGTCTCCGCTGCCGAGTGCGTACTTAGGCCCCTGCCTGTCAGCAGAGTCGGTGCCGTTCAAGGTGTCGCCGAGCTCATTGGACAGATTTGAGAGGATCTGCAGACATACCGTTGTCAGGAAGATCAGCGCGGCTGTCCACGGACTGACATCTGCCTTGTCCGCTGCGAGCGTCACCCCGAGGATCACTCCGGCCAAGGACAGCGGAAGAGTCCTCAGCCTCATCGATTTTATGCTGGCTTTCAGCGTCATATTCAATAATTATTTGATTCTGTATAACAAAGGTACTCATATTCTCGAAAATATTCATAACTTTACACCCTATGCGAGTCTGGGTCGGCGGAGACGGCGGCCCTTGCCGCAAGAATAGAGGTTGCTCATTAATATTCATATAATATGAAACGTAATTCATTCATTCTGGCGGCTGTGGCTGCCATCGCCGCGGTCGCTTGCGGACCGAAGGTTTCTGACAAGACAGCCATCGAAGGTGCTTTCGAGGGCAATGCTCCTGAAGAGGTAAGCATCAAGATTTCCGATCTTGGAATTGACACCACCCTCACTGTGACGGACGGGAAGTTCGCCGTTGTGCTTCCTGCATCCAAGACCGTGCTCGCCACGCTGACCGGGGAAGGAGTAAGAGCCAGATTCATTTCTGACGGTACTCCGTTGACGGTCACTGTCAAGGAAGACGGTACTTGCGAGATCGCTTCCAAGACTCCGTCTGTCTCTGTACAGGAGAGGTACAATGCCTTTGCCAAAGCTATGGCTCAATTTGAGAAAGATGCTAGAGCCAAGCTTGAGGCTCTTGGCGACGAGGCCGCCGATTCTGCCAAGAATGAGGTTTTCGAGGCTTACCAGTCCGCCGTGGAGGAACTCAGCAAGAAGACGTTTGAGGCGAATCTCGACAACGCCATTGGCGCGTCCCTGTTAGGTAACATTCAGTATGACCTCACTCCTGCTCAGGTTGATTCTGTTCTGAACATGCTTGATCCGGCCATCCTTGAGACTAAGGCCGTCGCCGCCATAAAAGCTAAGAACGACTCCAAGAAGAACACCGCCGAGGGCATGATGTTCACCGACTTCGACATCAACGGCGTGAAGCTTTCCGACTTTGTTGGCAAGGGTCAGTACGTCCTCGTTGACTTCTGGGCCTCATGGTGCGGCCCATGCAAGAGGGAGATCCCTAACATCAAGAAGGTCTACGAAAAGTACGCCGGCAAGGATTTCGATGTCCTCAGCGTGGCAGTCTGGGATCAGCCTCAGGCTTCTGTTGACACAGCGAAGGCCTACGGTGTGAACTGGAAGGAGATCATTGACGCTCAGACGGTTCCTACCGAGCTTTACGGCATCCAGGGCATTCCTCACATCATCCTTTTCGGTCCTGACGGAACCATCCTTAAGAGGGATCTCCGCGGTGAGGGCATCGAGGAGGAGGTAGCCAAGTACGTGGCCGCCAAGAAGTAATATTCAAACGCTTTGAGCGGGAAAAACCTTACAGTCAGGGAGAAAATCGCCCTGTTTCCACATTCCCCGGGGGTCTATCGTTACTACGATTCCTCGGGGAAGGTGATTTATGTGGGCAAGGCCAAAGACCTGCACAAGAGGGTGGCGCAGTACTTCGTGCCGCCGGAGAGGCTGAATGTGAAGACCAGGCTGCTGGTCTCGAAGATCGCCGACGCGCAGTTCTCCGTGGTGGATTCCGAGGCGGACGCATTGCTGCTGGAGAACAACCTCATCAAGCAGTACAAGCCTCACTACAACATCCTGCTGAAGGATTCCAAGACCTACCCGTGGATCGTCATCACCAACGACGAGTTTCCGAAGATCTATTTGACCAGGCGTGTGGACAGGAAGAACGGCACCTATTTCGGGCCGTACAGCTCTGTCTCGCACGCAAACTACCTGCTGGAGTTTTTCCGCAAGAACTATCCTCTGCGTTCCTGCAACCTGAAAATCACCGGCGACACGATCCTCCGGGGCAAATTCCGCCCGTGCCTGGACTTCCACATCGGACGCTGCAAAGGCTGCTGCGTTGGCGCGGTCAGCAAGGAGGAATATTCATCCTACGTCACCGAGATCACCCGTCTGCTGAAAGGTGGCGTGAATGAGATAATCCGTGAATATGAGGCCGAGATGAAGCGTGCGGCCGCGGAGCTCCGTTTCGAGGAGGCGCAGGTCTGCAAGAACCGTATCGAGTCTCTGAAGAAGCATTATTCTCATTCGATAATCTCTTCTGCCGCAGACACTTCCTGCGATGTGTTCTCGTTGGTTTTCGATGGCCAGGAGGCTTTCGGAAACTTCCTGCGTGTTCGTGGCGGATCTGTCATCCAGTCGTTGAACCTGGGCTTCAAGATGAACATCGAGGAGGAGCAGGCATCTGTACTCAGCACGTTCATCGCCGAGATAGAATCCAAGTTCGGTGCATTGGCGAAAGAGGTCATCGTGCCGTTCAAGCCGGATGTGGAGATAGACGGCATCGACTTCCGCATCCCGGCGCGCGGCGACAAACTTTCCCTTCTCGAACTGAGCGTCAAGAATGCCAAGGAATATCTTTTCAACTCCATCAAGCAGAGGGAGCACACCGATCCTGACGAATATCGCAGGATGGTTCTTGAGGACTTGCGCAAGGCCTTGGGAATGAAGGAGCTTCCGACCCACATCGAGTGCTTCGACAACTCCAACATCCAGGGGACCAATCCGGTGGCTTCCTGTGTGGTTTTCCGTGACGGAGTGCCGTCCAAGAAGGATTACCGTAAGTTCAAGATCAAGACGGTCATCGGGGCCAATGACTTCGCTTCGATGAAGGAGGTCGTCAACCGAAGATATTCAAGAATGCTTGAAGAGGCTCCGGATGACCTTCCGCAGCTCGTAGTGATAGACGGCGGTGAGGGGCAGTTGGAGTTCGCCCGCCAGGCTCTCGCCGAATTGGGCTTGATGGACAGACTGATGGTCATCGGCCTTGCCAAGCGTATGGAACTTGTGATCAGGGTGAACGATCCTTATCCTCTGTTTCTGGACCGTAACTCGCAGGCTCTTAAAGTCCTGATGCAGATCCGTGACGAAGCCCACCGCTTCGGCATCACCTTCCACCGCAGCCTCAGGAGCAAAGCCCAGATCCAGAGTGCTTTGAGGGAGATCAAAGGTGTCGGTGAGCAGACCGAGAAACGCCTTCTTATGCACTACGGCTCCGTGGCCCGCATCGCCGCCGCCCCCCTCGAAGACCTCTCCAAACTCGTTTCCCCGGCCCTCGCCGCCGAGATTCTCAAGGCACTTGACCAGTCTTGACCCAATACATTGAACCGTCTGCGACACACGCGTGATCTTCGCGCGTGATTCGCCTCCTTCTTGCGCACCACCTTGCTCCTTGTGAACACCTCGTGAGCCAGATCAGCCTTTTTGCTCACAACAAGGCCTTTATGGGGACCTTCGTGAGCGGAAGAACCTGATCTGTGCACGGACAACTGCTTTTGCCAGCTCCTTGTGAACACCTCGTGAGCCAGATCAGCCTTTTTGCTCACAACAAGGCCTTTATGGGGACCTTCGTGAGCGGAAGAGCCTGATCTGTGCACGGAACACTTTTCTACTTCTCGGCGCGAATTTTCCGTGCTACTTTTCGCTACAAAATTTTTTTCTTTTTATGGAATAAATGCGTTATTGGCTTCCATATTTTTCGGAATAAATGTATATTTGCCAGTGTGGAATTATGGAATAAATGTGTGTAACATGCTTAAGCGTAAGATTTCCAAACAAATAGAAAACCAGCTAAAGTCTGGTGGCGATAAGATGCTTGTTGTCGATGGTGCAAGACAAATCGGGAAGTCTTTCATTATCCGTGAGATCGGAAGCCGGTTGTTCCCGAACTTCATTGAGATTAATATGGAGAAAGACAAGCAGGGTGACAGGCTGTTTGCGGAAGCCAAGACAACAGAGAATTTCTATCTTGCATTGAGTGTTGTCGCAGGGGACAGAATGTCCGACAAGAAATCAACGCTCGTGTTCATCGATGAGATCCAGGCCTATGACCACCTGCTTACCTTGGTTAAGTTTCTTATGGAAGATGGGCGCTTTACCTACATAGCGAGCGGATCTCTGCTCGGGGTCACATTGAAGAAGACACAATCCATCCCGATAGGAAGCATAACTCCTTTGCATATGTATCCACTTGATTTCGAGGAATTTCTTTGGGCCAACGGTGTAGGGCGACTCGTTATGGAAGACTTGCGTCGGTGCTTTGAAGAGAGGGTCTCGCCCAACGAATCCATACACAGGAAAATGTTGGACTTGTTCAGGAAGTATCTTCTTGTGGGCGGTCTTCCTGATGCTGTGAATACTTATGTGAAGGAGCATAACATCGTTAAAGTTCGCAATGTGCACAAGGAAATTCTGGAACTCTATGGTCTTGACGCTTCAAAATACGAAAAGGAGTCTTCACGTAAGCTTAAGATTCTACGTATATATGAAATGATTCCGTCAAACCTTGAAAACAAGAAGAAGCGTGTCAAGGTCAAGGACATCGAAGGAAAAAAAGGTAAACGAACCAGTGACTATCAGGACGAGTTTGACTATCTTGTGTCTTCCGGGGTCGCATTGGAGGTGGATGCCATAAGCCAGCCTGCTTATCCGCTCAGACAGAATGCGGGGAAGAATCTTCTCAAATTGTATCTTAATGACTGTGGCTTGTTTACGGGAATATTATATGGCAACGACATCAGGCCGGTTCTTGAAGACATCCGCTCTGTCAATCTTGGCTCGGTTTACGAGACTGTTGTCGCCCAAGAACTGAAGGCGCACGGATTCGGCCTGTACTATTATGATAACAAGAAAAACGGTGAGGTGGACTATCTGATTGATGATGTGAGGAATATGTCATCAATACCGCTTGAGGTAAAATCAGGAAAAGACTACGCGACACACAGTGCTCTTGACAGATTTGTGGCCAACAGAGATTATGCGATCCGGCAGGCGTGTGTGTTGTCCAACGAGTCAAGGGTTTTTGAAAAAGATGGCATCACATATTTCCCGATATATTTTGTGATGTTCTTCAACCATGATCTTGACATGTCTGAGAGAGATTATATATTCTAAGATCATATTGCGACTGGTGGAATTGGCATATTGAGAATTTTTGTGTAAGTTTGATAGATTGTTGGACATCGTTTGAATATTCAAAGATTAAGATTGATTGTAATGAAGAAAATTCTTGTGGTGGTGGCGGCGTTTTGTGCCGCGGGATTCGGAGCTTGGGCTCAGGATGATGAGAATTCGGGGCTGGAGTGCACCAGCATTGTGGTCGGGAGGCTGGCCAGCACGGACGGGTCGGTGATGACCTCGCACACTTGCGACGGCACTTCGCACACTTGGGTGAATATCGTTCCAGCGAAGGATCACAAGCCGGGTTCCGTGACTCCGATCCGCAAGAACTGGCGCAAGACCAAGTTCGTGACCGACACCGCAGGGATCAAGATAGTGGGAGAGATTCCGCAGGTCGCGCATACATATTCCTACGTCAACACCGGCTACCCTTCGCTGAACGAGAAGCAGGTGGGCATCGGCGAGACGACCTTCACCGGGCCGGACACCCTCATCAACCACGACGCGCCGCTGGTCATCGAGGAACTCTGCCGTCTGGCGATGGAAAGGAGCGCCACCGCCCGTGAGGCCGTCAAAGTGATGGGCTCTTTGGCAGAGGAATATGGCTACGGGGATGGTGGTGAATGTCTTACGGTCTCCGATCCGAAGGAGGTCTGGCAATTTGAGATCGTGGGAGTCGGCAAGCATAGGATCGGCGCGGCCTGGGCTGCGCAGAGGATTCCGGACGAGCACGTCGGGATTTCCGCCAATATCCCAAGAATCGGAAAGATTGACCGTTCTGATACAGAGAACTTTATGGCTTCCGATAACCTTGAGCAGGTGGCTATCGACAACGGCCTTTGGGATGGTAAGGGCGATTTCGTTTTTTGGAAGGTGATCGTCTGCTCATACGCACAGGGCAGGAACTACCGTGAGAGGGAGTTCAGGGTGTTCGATCTGCTGGCACCGTCGCTCGGTCTGAAGTATGGAATGGATGATTTTCCGTTTTCCGTAAAGCCGGACTCCTTGGTCGATGTCAGGAAGGTAATGGCGTTGCTGAGAGATACTTACGAGGGTACGGAATGGGATATGTGCAAGAACTGGACGATTGATGTGCCTGAGAAGAATGGTGTTCCGGCGCACAAGGAGATGAGTCCTCTGGCCAATCCTTGGCTGACCACTCCGATGCGCAACACGCTGAACAGCATCGCTCCGGGCGTGATCGATTTCAAGAGGACGCTGGCGGTGGCCTGGTGTTCATATTCAACGGTCATCCAGAGTCGTTCGTGGTTGCCGGACGGCATCGGCGGAGTCTGCTGGTACGCTGTGGACAACCCGGCGCAGAGCCCTCGCATTCCGATCTTCTGCGGAAGCACGAAACTCCCTGCTGCCTTTGAAAAGTGCGGGCAGAAGGAATATTACCCGAACAGCGTGCTGTGGGAGTTCCGCCGCGCCAACAAGCTGGCCACCCTTTCGTGGCAGAAGACCAAGAAGGAGTTCACCGACAATGTGTTGGAGATGGAGGCGATGACCTTCGAAGGACTGCCGAAGCTTGAGGCTGAATATTCAAAGGCCACCCCTCGCAAGAGGGCGAGGCTGCTGAACGCCTACACCGCCGCCATCCACGACAAGTGCGCCGCCCGCTGGAAGGAGCTTGAGGCGAAGTACTGGTCTATGTTCGGAAGAGGGTTTTAAAATGAATATTTTCAAATACTTGAATATGCTGGCCGCAGCCTTGGCGCTTTCCGCCGGCATCGCCTACGCCCAGGATGATTGCGGCTGCGACTCCGGCTGCGTGGAGGATTCCAAACCGAAATATGTCGCCCTGTCTTTCGATGACGGCCCGAGCCTGAAATGCACCCCGTTGATGCTGGACGTGCTGGAGGAGAACGGTGTGAAGGCCTCGTTCTTCCTGATCGGCCAGAACATCACCGAGGAGACCGCCCCTATCATCCGCCGGATGGTACGGATGGGATGTGATGTGGAGAACCACACCTATTCCCACCCTAATCTCACGCAGATTCCTGACTCTCTGATTCTTGCGGAGGTCGCCAAGACCGATTCCCTGATCGAGGCCTACGCCGGTGCGAAGCCTGTGTACCTCCGTCCTCCCTTCACGGCACACAACGCCCACGTCGCCGAGGTGGTCGGCGGGAAGATATTCATAGCCGGCCTGAGCTGTCAGGATTGGAGGGCCGACATGCCGGTCGAGGATCGTGTGACCAAGACCCTCGCCCGCGTCGAGGATGGCCGCATCCTCCTCTTCCACGACACGAACGAGCGCACCGTAGAGGCCATGAAGACCCTGATCCCCGCCCTCAAGGCCCGAGGCTACGAGATCGTCACCATCCCCGAACTCTTCCGCCTCTCCGGCCACACCCCCGCCTTCAACTCCCCGAAGATGTACGGCCGGGCGTATTAGAAATCAGTGGCGGATAATGTCCTGATAATCAGCGGACAGAACATTGTCGTGGTCTGAATACTTGAACCACGAGGATGCCCTTTCGTTTCACTGTCAGTTAGTTAAGTAAGCGTTAAAAAATAAGTTGGTAAAGATTTGGCGGTATTTTCGAGGATAGATGTCTTTTGGAAGAAGGAGTGTGCCGGTGGCACATGACTGATGAGAAAAGACATATAGACCGAAAAGACAATCAAAGATTACCAAGTTATTTTTAAAGGATTACTAAGTGCACGGTCGCCACTAGGCTTGCAAAGTCGGATTCGGGATGACGAGATCTTCTTCCGGGATGTTGTCTTGCTTTAGGAACATCACGTAATAGACGGGGAGGTAGGTGATGCCATGCTCCTTGTGGACGTTTTGTTCGTTGCTTAGGACTATGGCGTTCTTGATGTGGTAGTCGGGGGTGTCAAGGAAGGCGTCCAGGGCGCTGTGAACCTTGTAATCCTTGCCTGATTTGACCTCGATGGGCAGGACTGTGAGATTGTCGTAGTCATCAATCAGAAAATCAACCTCTCCACGCTGTTTGTTGTCGTAGTAGTGCAGGGTGAATCCGTGGGCGTGGAGCTCCTGTGCCACTACAGACTCATAGACTGAGCCGAGATTGACGCTGCGTTCGTCTCCAAGCACCGCATTGATGTTTGTCCTGTAAAGAAGGTCAGTCAGAATGCCTACATCGCTGAGGTATAGTTTGATAAGATTCTTGCTCTCGGACTCCTTCAGCGGGAACTTCGGATTGCTGATGGCTTGGACTGAGAGAGCAACACCGGAGTTGACCAGATAGTCAAACTCATCGGAGTAGTCGCTGAACTGCTTGTGACCGGCGGTCTGCTCGATGTTCTTCACGATGACACGCTTCTTCTTGTTTTCCATGTTGGACGGAATCATGTCATAGATCTTGCGGATGACAAGTTTCCTCTCCTCGTCGTATTGCGACGCATCCAACTTGTACAAGGAGTGTATGTCCCGTTGGATCTTACGGACTTGGGCGATGTTACGGCTCTTGATGAACTTGTTTATGGCGTCGGGCATTCCTCCCACCAAAAGATAGATCTTGAACTGCCGGAGCATATAGTTGTGCAGGGAATCGTTCAACGGCTTCCTGTCGTGGAAATATTCCCGCATCCCGTCAATAGTGTCCTGACTGCATCCCATCGCTAGAAGAAACTCCTCGAAATCAAGCGGATACATCTGCTCGATGGCTATGCTGCCGATAGGGACGGAAGGGGTCTGCGCCAAAGCCACACCTAATTCCGAGCCGCTGGCGATGTACCTGTACCTGCCGTCCTCGTTCAGGAATTTGAGCATCGTCATCAGATGCGGATAGCTTTGAATCTCGTCAAGAAAGACAATCGTGTCGTCCCGATTGCCTAATCTGTTCCCGGCGATCGCACCCAATTGCAGGAAAAACTCCTCTACACTGCGGACAGACGCGAATATTCCGGAGCCTTCCTTGTCCGCTTTCAGGTTTATCTCCACATAATTCTTGAAAAGTTTGTTGCCGACGTGCCTTATCAGGTACGATTTGCCAATCTGCCTGGCGCCATTGACGAGCATTATCTTACGAGGTTCGTTCCGGAGAAAGTCTTCCAGATGGGCTGCGAATTTTCTATATAGCATGGCTTCTTTTTTTTATATTTTTTGCGAATTTACAATAAATCAATTGAATAACAAATAGTATCGGGAATTATTCCGAGTTTTGGATGGTTAAAATCGGGACTTTTTCCGACTATTTACTCTTATTTTCGGGAATAATTCTGAGTTTTATGTGGCTGAAACCGGGACTTTTTCCGAGGTGTTGATAACTTTTCGGGGAAGGCGGCTTTGCGGGGATAGGGTTTTTCGGTATCTTTGTATTGCTGCGATTCGCCTTTTGTCGGGAGACGTTTGTCCGGCGATGGGCGGGTTTGGCTTGGCGCTTGAAAAATGACTTGTCACCATGGCTTTTGTACACCTTCACGTCCACACGCAATATTCGATTCTTGACGGATTCTCCTCCATCTCGACCTTGTTCGACAGGGCCGAGGAGATGGGGATGCCGGCCCTGGCCATCACGGATCACGGCAACATGTACGGTGTCAAGGAGTTCTTCAAGTTCGCAGGCAAGCATGTGGACAAGGCGACCGGGCATTTCAAGGTCAAGCCGATCATCGGCTGCGAGGTCTACGTGACACGCCACTATGATCCGAAACTCAAGGACAGCGAGCACAGATCCTATTATCACCTCATCCTGCTGGCCAAGAACTTCGACGGCTACAAGAACCTGATGAAGATCGTGTCGCAGGGTCACATCGAAGGTCTCTACTACGGCAAGCCGAGGGTCTCGCACGAGATCATCGAGAAGTACCACGAGAATCTGATCTGCTGCTCCGCCTGCCTTGCCGGCGAGATCCCCAAGAACATCGTCTCCGGAAAGATGGACGAGGCGAGAAAGGCGATAGAGTGGCACAAGAGGGTCTTCGGAGACGACTACTACCTTGAGGTGATGCTCCACAAGACCGAGGTTCCCGGACTCTCGCGGGATGTCTACGAGGAGCAGAAGATCAGCAATGAGGGAATATTCCAGTTGGCTCAGGAGATGGGTGTCAAGGTGGTCGCCACGAATGACGTCCACTTTGTGAACAAGGAGGACGGCCCGGCGCACGACCATCTTATCTGTCTGAACACCGGTAAGAAGATCAACGAGGAGCCGCGCCTGCACTACACCCAGCAGGAGTACCTGAAGAGCGAGGAGGAGATGGCGGCATTGTTCCCAGACCATCCGGAAGTGCTGGAAAACACTCTGGAGATAGCTTCCAAAGTTGAGGAATATCAGATCGACCGCGACCATGTGCTTCCGAAGTATCAGATCGACCAGGCCTTCCTTGACGACCTGGACAACTATCTGAACATGTACAAGGATGTCATCGAGGTCGGAAAATGCGACAAGAAGGGCAATTACCGTGGCGACGAGTTCTGCAAGTCGGTGGCCTATCTCTGCCACATCACCTACGAGGGCGCCAAAAGGCGTTACGGGGAGACTTTGACCGCCGAGCAGTCCGAGAGGATAGACTTCGAGCTTAAGACCATCTGCCGTATGGGCTTCCCGGACTACTTCCTGATTGTGCAGGACTACATCGCGGCTTCGAGGGCGAAGGGCAGTATGGTGGGGCCAGGCCGTGGTTCCGCGGCCGGATCCGTGGTGGCCTATTGCTTGGGAATCACCAACCTGGATCCGATCAAGTACCAGCTCCTGTTCGAGCGTTTCTTGAATCCGGACCGAATTTCGATGCCGGATATAGATGTCGATTTCGAGGATCTGTCCCTGGCGCATAAATATGTCGAGGACTCCTACGGCAAGGATCACGTCTCCCGGGTCATCACATTCGGCACGATGCTGGCCAAGGGTGCCATCAAGGACGTGGCGCGAATCCACGACCTGTCGATCGATGAGTCCAACCGCCTGTCCGGAATGGTGCCTGACCGCCTGAGCGAGAAGGTGGAGAAGGAATATCCTTTCAATCCGGATCTGGATGATCTCAAGCCGGGATTCAAGGTTATAGAAAAGGATGTCGAGGTCGATGATCCTGACAATCCTGGGCAGAAGAAGACAGTCAGAAAGGCATTCCAGAAGGGACCGGAGGAAGTGGATGTCAAGATCACCCTGAAGAACTGCTATCGTCTTGTGCCTGAGTTCAAGGAAGAGTTGGAAAACGGAACAGAGCAGGTGAGGGAGGTTCTGAAATATGCCCGTCAGCTGGAGGGCTGTATCCGTCAGGTCGGAATGCACGCCTGCGCCACGATCATCGGACGAGGCAACCTGACCGACTATATTCCTATCTGCCTTTCGATGGACAAGGAGTCCGGACAGTACGTCTGGACTTCGCAGTACGACGGCCACTACATCGAGGAAGTCGGCATGCTGAAGATGGACTTCCTGGGACTCAACACCCTGTCCATAATCCACAAATGTCTGGACAACATTAAGTTGCGCTTTGGTACGGACATCGACATCGAGGCGATCCCGATTGACGATAAGCCGACTTACGAACTCTATGGACACGGCGACACGGACAGCGTCTTTCAGTTTGAATCCGAGGGCATGAAGACCTGGCTCCAGAGGTTGCATCCTGAGCGTTTCGAGGACCTCATCGCGATGAACGCCCTCTACCGTCCGGGCCCGATGGACTACATCCCGGACTTCGTGGACAGAAAACTCGGACTCAAGCCTATTGAATATGACCTCCCGGAGATGGAGGAGTTCCTTAAGGACACCTACGGTGTGACCGTCTATCAGGAGCAGGTGATGCTTCTTTCCCAGAAGCTGGCCGGCTTCACGAAGGGTCAGGCGGACAAGCTCCGCAAGGCGATGGGCAAGAAGCAGATAGCGATTCTGAACGAGCTCAAGGATAAGTTCATGGAGGGCGGCAAGGCCAACGGTCATCCGGAGAAGATTCTAGACAAGATCTGGAAGGACTGGGAGAAATTCGCGCAGTACGCCTTCAATAAGTCCCACGCCACCTGCTATGCATGGGTCTCCTACCAGACCGGCTGGCTGAAATGCCACTATCCCGCCGAGTTTTTCGCCGCCAACCTCTCCTGCAACCTCTCCAACATGCCGGAGATCAAGAAGATTCTGTCCGACTGCAAGGCTCATAAGATCAAGGTGTTGAATCCGGATGTCAATGAGTCATATTCACACTTCACCGTGAACAAGGAAGGCAACATCCGTTTTGGCCTGAAGGGGATCAAGGGATTCGGTTCCAATGTGGCGGACGCGATCATCGCCGACAGGGCAGCCAACGGTACCTACGCCGATGTGTTCGATTTCATCGAAAGGCTTGGTAACTCGCTGGGCAGAAAGGCGATAGAGTGCCTTGTATATTCAGGAGGCTTCGATTCGTTCGGCATCCAGCGCAAGCAGTTCTTCCTGCCTTGTCGCAGCGGCAACCTGTTCATCGACGAACTTGCCAGATACGCCACCCTTTACTGCCAGGACGCCGTCGATTCAGCGGCATCGCTCTTCGGCGAGGCCGAGGAGATGAGGCCGGTGCGCCCTGAAATCCCTGAAATGGTCGGCGCGGACGATGATTTCGAGTGGCTCCAGAAGGAAAAGGAATATGTCGGGATGTACATCTCATCTCATCCTCTGGACAAATACGCCTTTGAGATTGAGAGTTTTACGACATGCGAGCTGGCCAATCTGAACAAGCTGGTGGCCGAGTGTGAGTCCTCCAAGAAGAAGATGAAGGTTGCCGTTGCCGGTCTTGTCACCGAGTGCGGCACCCTGACCACGAAGACCGGCAAGCCATATTCAAAGACTAAACTGGAGGATTACAGCGGAGCCTACGAGCTGGCGCTGTTCGGACGTGACCACGAGGCTTTTATGAGCTATATGAAGCCGCACGAGAACCTTTACATCGAGGGCGACATCGAGGAGAAATATTTCATCAAGCCAGAGGAGCGCGCTCAAGGCAAGACTTCGCCTTACGCTTTCAGGGTCAAGAAGATAATGCTTCTTGGCAACGTCAACGAGACCATGCTGAACGCTTTTTCCATCAGCATCACTACCCCGATGCTGACCGAGAGGTTCCGCAAGGATTTAGTGTCCCTGATCCAGTCCAACCGAGGCACCGTCCCTCTGAAGATGTACCTCTATGACCCTCAGACCAAGTACAGCATAGAGTTCCGTTCCACCAAGTACAAAGTAGCCGTCACCACCGACCTCGTCTCCGCCCTGAAACTCCTCGGCGTCCAGTGCGCCCCTGTCAGAAAATAATGTCTATGGTCCCGTGCGCAGCCCCGGCCCTCCTGCTCACGAGGCAGCCTCGGCAGTCCCTCCCGTGCGCAGACCTGGCCTCCCTGCTCACGAGGAGGATCAAAATAAGGCCTTCGTACGTGAGAGGGTCACTTTTGCGCACGAGAGGATTGTGGAACCCTTTTCTGTCGCCCGGAAGGATTGCGGGACACTCACGGGTTGCGTTATGGCCTTATTGTCACTTGCCCGAGGAGTTCCGTTTGTGTTGGCAAACAGAAATCGGCGCTGATGAATTGGATTTCTGATCAGTATGGTTTAGATTTCCTCTAAAAAACTGTTCCTTTCTTATGGGACGGGCGTAAAAATCGCAGATTTTTATGTAAGTTTGTGAAAATCGAATGTTATGAGAGGAGATTCTTTATTCGCGTTTGTCGCGGGGGCGGCCGCGGGGCTGACTCTGGGGCTGTTGTTCGCTCCGGAGAGGGGCGAGGAGACTCGCAGGAAACTTAGGGAGACTGCCGGCGATGCGGCTGATTCGGCCAAGGCGCGGGCCAGGCTCGCCAGGATGGAACTCAATGACCTCAGGGCTGAACTGCAGGACAAGGCTGAGGATCTGAAGGAGGATGTGAGGATGAGGATCCTTGAGCGTCTGGAGAAGCTGGAAAGCGCCATTCAGAAGGACATTGAATATGCCGATGGGCGTTCAGAAAACATCTGACGATGAGCGAGTTCACTAAACCTGTCGAGGATCTTGGCAGGAACACCGCCGACTATGTTGAGGCTCGGATCGACGACCTTAAGCTGAGGACGGCGAAAGGGCTTTCCCTGACGCTCGGCAAGTTGCTCTACATGCTGCTTGTCCTGTTCATCGTGTCGGTCATACTGACAGCGCTTGCGGTCGGTGGCGTGATGTGGATCGGGGAGTTGATCGGCAGTTATGCTGCCGGCGCGGGGATCGTGGCCGTGGTGTTCGCCGTGATTCTGGGGATTGTCATCCTGCTGAGAAAGAGGCTTTTCCGCAATACTTTCGTTCCGATGTTCATCAAACTTTTCTTTGACGAGGACAGATAGGCCATGAGATACTCTGAAATCAAGACGATGGACGGGCTGGAGTCCGCCCAGAAAGATGTCCGGGAGCGCCTTCGGCGCAGGGAACTTGCTGTGCGTGAGTCGCTTCTTGATGTCAAGGAGGCGTTCACGCCTTCCAACATGCTGTTCAGCGGCTTGAGGAACCTTTCGGCGTTCCTTCCGGTGGAGAAGTTGCTACTTGTGGCCATACGGATCTTTAAGCGTAGGCTATTCAGGTGATAATCAGTCATATTCATAAATTGTCGAATGAGCATATTCAGAGAAAGAATTGAGGTTGTCCGGGATGTGATCGCTAAACGGACCCTGGAACTTTATGCGGGACACAAAGTGGGCGGAATCCCCGACAATCCTGAAGTAATCAGCCAATTTCCCGTTCCAGACTCCGAGGATGTCCTCGCCATAAATAAATTTATAGGCAGTCTTGAAATTATTTCGGACTGAATCAATTTTTTCTGTTGCGGGATTGATTATGAGAATATAGTCCCCATTGTTTACATCAACGGCAATTTTGTCTTGAGAGAAACTATATGAAAAGGCGTTATCAAGACTATGAAGACAATGAATTTTATCATCGCCATGTGAAAAAACAATGGAATAACCTATGTCATAAGTTTTCTTTCCGTCTCTTTTTGAAACGGAAAGAAGCTGGACCGCTATCGTTTGATCAGCAACCAGTAATTGCTGGACTTCGTCATTCAATAAAAGATGATCTTTCCACGTTGATCCAAAATCTGTTGATGACATAACCCGACCTCTATTGACAGTCACTCCTCTTCTTACCAAATCGTAAAAAGAACAGTATAAGATGCTATCCTGTATCACGATATTGTTGCAATTCCAGCCCCCACCAGGACTGAATTTCTTCTCCCAATTCCTCCCCCCATCACTGGTCGTAAAAAATGTGGAGCTCTTTTCCTGTTTGTGTGACGCTGATAAAATCCACTTATTATTATCGCAAAGCAACAGTCTCGAGGGATGATATTCCGTTCCGATTCCATTCTCGACAGGATACTCGATAATCTCGTAGCCTGCGGGAGTACCTGTGTGCTTTACATAGCATGATCCGCAAGTAAGCGTGAGGAGGATGAGTATGATTGTTCTTTTCATGACCTTGGCATTAATATTTCGGCTTGATGATCTTGATGAAGTCCTGCCTCTGGCCGTCCTTCTCGCCGACGCAGTAGGAAACCATGAAGTCGTCATAACCGGCCATGAACCAGGCTTCGCCTACTGGAGTCCAAACCCGGTCATATTCTTTATCCATTGGGCCTTTCGTGTCAACCTGCGTCCAGGATTTTGCATGGTCCGTTGAAACGAACATTTTTATGTTGGACTCTACGCTTGGCACAAGGACAGAAGAGTAAACAATATCTCCATGTTGATATATTTCCATAGGGACATGGCTTGTCCAAATCATGTCGTACTTTATGCGTGACAAGAAAACGGCTGTGTCCTTGACAATCCTAAAATAGTCTGCCCTACGATCATTCCATATCCCTATGATATCTTCCCCAGCTATGACTTGCATCGGTGATCGGCATGGAGTTCGGATTGTGTCAAACTTTTGTGTTTGTGGATTAATGCTGATTATCCGGTAATCATTTTCTTTGTCCACATCGAGTACTATATTCTTAGAAAATGAGGATGTGAAGTTTTCTCCTTTAAATGCCGTCTTCCAGTTTTTGCAATTATCATCAGAATAAATGATTGAGCGTCTGTTGTCTGGCTTTACTGCTTTTTCATCGTGGTAGCTTGAATATAATTGGACAAAGGTGTTGTCGTTTGTAACCATGAACTTCTCGATTTCCTTAACGAAAGAACAGAGTTCATTCCAAGTCGCTCCGAGGTCATATGATGCCATAATCGTGTTCGTTTTATTCCATGAACTGTGATAAGACGAACAGAAGAGGATCCCCCGGTCAAAAACAAGATTCTCATAAATTTCTCCCCTGTCGGAATCACTGTTCTTCTTCCAGCTCTTGCCGCTATCATAGGTCACAAAAAGCCCCGTTTTGAATTCATCTTTGTTCCGTGCAGACAACACCCATGTCCTCTCGTCACAAAGAATAATTTCCGAGGGATGATATTCCGTTCCGATTCCATTCTCGACAGGATACTCGATAATCTCGTAGCCTGCGGGAGTACCTGTGTGCTTTACATAGCATGATCCGCAAGTAAGCGTGAGGAGGATGAGTATGATTGTTCTTTTCATGACCTTGACATTAATCATTCAACTCGAATCCGTCCACTGTTTCGTAGAAGTAGCAGATGACTTCGCCAAAGACTAATTCCATGAAGTCATAGTATGGATACTCAGTCTCATCAAACTGTCCACTTCTTGTTACATTGTCTTTGAATACATAGTCATGCAGGATTTGTTGTATTTCGCTCCAATTCTCTTTCATGTACCTGGCATCACGTACTGCTTCGCTTGGATGCTTTATATAATATCCTATTTGGGCATTGACAACCTCTGCGACTTGTTCACGTCCTAATTTTGAGATAATATCCTTAAATTCAATAGTTGTAATGATTCTTATTTTGTCCAGTATTTCTAATTGTAGAATCCCACCCTCTATATATGCTTTGGGGTGTGTTTTAAAAGCAGCTGTCGTCAGGTTTTCTAAATTGTCTTCAATAGTCGGATTTTCTCTTATTAAGGCTTCCATTTCTTTTTGAAGAAGATTAGTGGTATTTTCGCCCCATTCTTCTCCCTTGGATGAAAGAACGCCACTTTTTTTCAATTCGTCAAATTTTTTACAATACTTGTATCCATAACTAATATAGTATATCTCGGGTTTACTCTTAATATTGTTTCTACGACAATAATCATCATGGCGTTTGATGTAGTAGTCAATGGTTCCAATATCCTTTAAGTAGTCCGCTGGAAGATTCGGGTCATGTGACGGATTGCTGTTTCCAGAGCCATGCTCAGCACCTGAACTTCCGGTGTTAGTAGGTGTGCCTCCACCGTTGCCTCCGGAATTGTTATCCTCAGGCCATGGGTAATCACCGGTGTAGGATGAATCCGGACAGAACTCCCATTTACCGGTGTCTTGGTTGTAGTACCAGTCATCCGAATCAAGCCACCACTGATCCGGAGAGCAATCGCCGATGCAGATTGACCCGGCGATGGTGTCGTTGATCTCTACGGTGTCGGTAGGGGCAGATCGCAGGGTGACAGACGGAACTCCAACCTTGAAGACAGTGATTCCCTCCATGATCTGATTGACAAGGATGAAATGTCTCTCGCCCGCTATCGCGGATTCTTTTTCCCCGAAGTAAACGCCATTGACGAGAGTTCCGTTCTCGTACCGCTCGATCTTTCTGAACTTTCCGTTGAGGTCGGTGTAAACCAGGAGTCCGGTGAAATGCGTGCGGTCATCATCTGGTCGCGTGTTGTCGGTCGGAATGTGGAACACTATGCGTGAGGTTGTCTTCCCTGACGCTTTCCTGCTGATGAGCAGTTCCTGACGGCATTTTATCAGATCGGCGTCATTGCGGGATTCACAGGTGGCGTAGTAGCGTCTGGAGGTCAGAATCGGGACTGAGAAATAGTCAGTGTTGACGTCTTCATGACGCTCGGCGAGTTTCCAAACAGGAAGGATGTCTCCGGACTCCCAGACGAACGGAGATTCGAAGTGTGTCTCATCCATTGGCACTTTCACGGCGCCGTCATATTCCGCTTCGAACGCTGATTTCGCCTTTTCGAGTGTGAACCCTTCGTTTCCGTCAGGTTGGATTCTTTCGATTGTCTGATCCGCGTCAAGTGAATCGCCGCATGATCCGCCTGCCAAAAGTGTGACACATGCAGTCAGCAGCACAGAAATGTAGTGTGTTGTTTTCCTGTTCATTGGTAGGTGAGTTAAAATTAGTAGTTATTAATATGTGTGAATATGTCTGTGGCCGCAAAGTTCGGAAGAATCCATGAAATTCCAATGAAAAATAGTCTTACTTTGCGCTTTTGCATTATGTTGAATATGAGGTGTTTATGATGGTGTTTAGATTCGGGGTCTAAATTTGTTGACCTAAATCGTTGTTTGTTAAGAGTATAGCGTTAGCAATAATTTGTACTAAATGTGTAATATGCACAATTAGAAAACGTTGCGGTCTTGATTATTTCACTTTATCACCAGGATTGTTCTTATCTTGTTTTGACTGTTCAAAATTAAGTTCGGTATTTTGTTCGTTGCCGAATAAGTTGGTAATATTTGTGAAAGGATTGTTATATTTGTGAAAATCGAACGTTATGAAAGGAGATTCATTATTCGCGTTTGTCGCGGGGGCGGCGGCAGGGCTGACCCTTGGACTATTGTTCGCTCCGGAAAAAGGCGAGGATACCCGAAGGAAACTGAAAGAGACTGTCGGTGATGCCGTTGACTCGGCCAGAGCTCGTGCAAGGTTGGCGAGAATGGAACTTGATGACCTGAAGGCTGAGTTGAAAGATCAGGCAGAGGACTTGAAGGATGATGTCAGGATGAAGATCTTCGAGCGATTGGAGAAATTGGAAAGTGCCCTTCAGAAAGACATTGAATATGCCGAAAGACAATCTGAAAACGCCTGATGATGAGTGAGTTCACAAAACCGATTGAGGATCTTGGCAAGAACACTGCGGATTATGTCGAAGCCCGGATCGATGACCTTAAATTGAGAACAGCCAAAGGGCTTTCCTTGACGCTCGGCAAGCTGCTGTACATGCTGCTTGTCCTTTTTATCGTGTCCGTCATTCTGACCGCGCTTGCCATCGGAGGAGTGATGTGGATAGGGGAGTTGATCGGAAGTTATGCGGCGGGGGCCGGGATAGTGGCCGCTGTCTTCGCGGTGATTCTTGCGGTTGTCGTCTTGCTGAGAAAGAGGCTGTTCCGCAACACTTTCGTGCCGATGTTCATCAAACTGTTCTTTGACGGAGACAAACTATGAGGTATTCAGAAATCAAGACGATGGATGAGCTGGAGTCGGCTCAGAAAGATGTACGTGAGCGTTTGGTCCGCAGAGAGTTTCTGATGCGCGAGTCTCTGTCCGATGTCAAGGATGCATTCACGCCATCCAACATGCTGTTCTCCAGCCTTAGAGGTCTTTCTGCGTTCGTTCCGGTCGAAAAGTTGCTTTTGCTGGCCATAAGAATATTCAAGCGCAAGTTATTCAAATGATCACGGTCATATTCATTTAATTACGACATGAGCATATTCAAGGAAAGGATTGAGTCGGTTCGGGCTATGATGCGCTCGAAGGGTTGGGATGCCGTCATCGTGACGGGGAATGACCCTCACAACAGTGAGTATTCCGCCGCCCGCTGGCATCAGGTGGCTTGGCTCTCCGGCTACACGGGGGAGGGTGACCTGGTCATCACGGAGGATCATGTCGGCCTTTGGACAGACACACGCTATTTTATACAGGCTTCCCGGCAGCTTCCGGAGGCCGGGGCGGAGCTGCACAAGACCCGCGTGCCGGATCAAGTCCTTATCCCAGAGTGGCTTGCCGGGCATTTCTCGGACTTTGACGATGTTTGCGTTGCTCTCGACGGGCTTTGCATGACGGCATCCGCCGTGAAGGACATCCAGGAATCGGTCGGCGAGAAAGTCCGTTTTGTCAATGCTCCGGACATGCTCGACGCTTTGTGGACAGACCGGCCTCAAATCCCTCAGACACCGATCATTACCCTTGGAACCGAGCAGGTTGGATGGTCGAGGGCGCAGAAATTCCGCTGGATCCGTAAGTGGCTGGCCGAACGGGGGCGTGACGCGATACTCCTCACGGCTTTGGATGAGATAGCATGGATGCTGAACGTTCGCGGTCAGGATGTCGCCTACAATCCCGTAGTGATGTCCTATCTACTTGTCACTCAGGATAATGTGCTATGGTTTGTTCGTAAGGGTGCGGTTCCGGAGGAGGACACTGAGACGGAGGACAGCTTCCATGAGCTGACCGCTGACGGCGTGAGTCTTCAGGAATATTCCGACGTGGGGCTTGCACTCTCGAATCTCGTGGACGGCAGCTACATCAAGGCATTGTTCGTCGATCCTTCGACCTTGAATTATGACTTGTACAGCATCCTCAACGAGAATGCCTCGCAGTTCGTGGTCATGGGCGCGTCGCCGGTGGCGCTGCGAAAGGCTGTCAAGAATGAGGTCGAGGTCGCGGGGATGCGCGAGGCCCATCTTGAGGACGGCGTCGCTGTCGAGCGGTTCCTGCACTGGCTGGAGACATCCCTGCAGGCGGGCGATGCGATCAATGAATATGAAGCCTCGGTCAAGCTGCACGAGTTCCGTTCCGGTATCGAAGGGTTCCGGGGGGAGAGTTTCGAGACAATCTCCGCCTATGGCCCGAACGCGGCTCTGCCTCACTATGTCACTCCGGAAGAGGGTTCGGCTGAGCTCTACACCGAAGGCCTTTACCTTTGCGATTCCGGCGGACAGTACCTGTTCGGGACAACGGACATCACCAGAACGGTTCCTCTCGGGCCTTGCTCGCAGCTGGAAAAAGAGGACTACACTCTTGTGCTGAAAGGCCACATAGCCCTCTCCAAAGCCATTTTCCCGAAGGGGACTGCCGGCTGCCAGCTGGACATCCTGGCCAGGGAGCCGCTGTGGAATGTCAAGCGCAATTTCGGTCACGGTACCGGCCACGGCATCGGGTTCTACCTGAATGTCCATGAGGGGCCTCAGGAGTTCCGTCAGAATTTCAACCGTCAGGCCTTCATCCCGGGAATGGTCACCAGTGACGAGCCTGGAATCTACCGCGAGGGCAAGTTCGGAGTCCGTCACGAGAACGTGATTCTTTGCGTAGATGCCGGCGAGAACGATTTCGGCCACTGGCTTGGTTTCGAGCCTCTGACCCTCTGTCATTTCGACACCTCGATCATCGTCAGGGACTTGCTGGACCGCTCCGAGATTGAATGGCTCAACGCCTACAACGAGCGCGTCTACCGTACACTCTCTCCGCGCCTCACTCCGGAAGTAGCCACGTGGCTCCGCCAAAAGACGCTCCCGATCTAATTTTTGTGAGTGCAAAAGGTTTGATTTCCGGCGGAAAAGGTAGCTGAGGATTAGGACGATATTTTTTAGGCGGACGGTTGTCTGCTTGTGATAATCGGATTTGGACATGAACACATTCGGACGTAATTTTAAGGTGGAGATTTTCGGAGAGTCGCACGGTGGGGCGATCGGGGTTGTCGTGGATGGTGTGAAGCCGGGCATTGTGCTTGGTGTCGAGGACTTTATGGCGGACATCCTTCGCCGGAGGAGCGGGGCGAAAGGCACCACGCCGCGGGTCGAGGCCGATGAGCCGGAGATCCTCAGCGGGGTGTTCGACGGGCGGACAACGGGCGCTCCGTTAGCGGTCATATTCAGAAATAACAACACTAGATCCTCTGATTATGAAGCTCTTAAGGCGGTGCCGCGTCCCGGTCACGCTGACTATGTGGCTTCGGTCAAGTGGAACGGATACAACGACCCTCGTGGAGGCGGACATTTCTCCGGCAGGATAACCCTTCCGCTGGTCGCCGCTGGGGTTATTGCCAAGAAAATGTGTCCGGGAATCGTCTTTGAGGCCAGTTTGATTGAAATCGGGGGAGAGTCCGACAAGTCGAAATGGGATGCCCTTCTGGAAAGAACCGCCAGGGACGGTGATTCGTTGGGAGGAATAGTCGAGTGCCGGATCACCGGTGTGCCGACAGGTCTTGGTGAGCCGTTTTTCGATTCGGTTGAGTCGCTGGTCTCCCACGCCGTCTTCTCGATACCCGGAGTCCGTGGCATAGAGTTCGGTGACGGTTTCGAGGCCGCTCGGATGAAAGGCTCGGAACACAATGATCCTCTTGAACTTAAAGACGATGTCGTGACCACCTCCAAGAACGGTTCCGGCGGAGTCAACGGCGGCATCACGAACGGCTCCCCGATAGTTTTCCGTGTCGCCTTCAAGCCGACCTCCAGCATCACCAGATCCCAGACAACCCTCAACGTCAGGACCGGCGAGCAAGCCACCCTCAACGTCCCAGGCCGCCACGATGTCTGCTTCGCCCTCCGCACCCCCGTCATCGTCGAGGCCGTCGCCGCCATCGTACTTGCCGACCTGAAAGGCCGCGGCATCTAACTTATTGATAATGAATAAAACGAAGATGTACTGATGCTGGATTCCGCGCTATGTCATCTTTGTTTCGCTTGAAAATCAGCTACTTACCTGCCACGCTGACGGCCAACGCGTAGTTGTCCGGTGAAAGCCATATTGGCCGGACAAAGTTTATCATTTTCACATTTTGTCTGGCCAGACCACAATCCTACGGACAGATGCAGATGATTCGTACCATTGTTCCAGGCGTACTAACGCTCAATGAGGCGGTAGGCGTCGAGGAAGGCGGGGAAGGATTTGGCTATGCAGGTGGTGTCGTCGATCTGGATGGGGGAGTCGGCGCACCAGGAGGCGACGGTCAGGGCCATGGCCATGCGATGGTCGTGGGAGGAGGTATATTCACCACCTTTCAGAAGATGGCCGTTCAGGAGGCGGCTCTCTACTGACTCGCCGGTGATGGAGAGGGTGTCGCCGGCGGCGGAGGCCTCCACGCCCATCTGGGTGAGCATATTCAGAATCGCCGCGCCGCGGTCGCTTTCCTTGCTTGCCAACCTCTTGAATCCTTGAATATTACTGCGTCCGTGGCAGAAGGCGGCGAGTATGGCGACGATCGGGAACAGGTCCGGGCAGTTGTTGAGATCGGTGTCGAAGGCGCGCAGCGGGGCTTTCTGGGCGGTGATGAGGCCGCGGTGGCCTTGCGGGGCGACGGCCTCCTGAGCGTCAGCCGCTTCATTGTCGTTGCTGTCTTTCACGTTGGCAGATTCTTCGTCCTGCGGCTCATCCTCAATCTGCGACAGGCTGGCTCCGGCTTCCATCAGGATGTCCATGATCGAGATGTCGGCCTGAAGGGAGGTCGTGTCCAGACCGGTCAGCCTCACATCCCCGAAAAGCGCTCCGGCCACCAGGAAGTTGGCGGCGGCGCTCCAGTCGCCTTCGATGTCAAAGGCCGCGGGTGAATATTTCTGCCCGCCCTTGATCTTGAATGTGATGCCGGTGCAGAGGCTCCAGTCCTGCGTCTCAAGGAAATCCTCTCCACCTTCCATCTCGGAGCCTATCCTGATGCCGAAACGGCGAAGCACGTCCGCTGTGATGAACATATATGGAATGCTCTTGGGGTCATGAATATGCAGGGTCGAGTCTCCAGGAAGAAGAGGCAGGGCCATCAGCAGACCGGAGATCAGCTGCGAGCCGCCTTTGCCGGAAACGCTTGTTTTGCCGGAAAGCAGAGGACCCTGGACGGTTAACGGCACGTGGACTTCGGGTGCAGGGTTGAGAGGCCTCAGGACCGTGCCGAAGCCGGCCATGATTTCGGACGCGCCTTTCAGCGGTCTGGCCGGGAGGGTGCCGATGCCGTCGATTTCTATCGGTTGTCCTTTTCCGAGAGCGGCGACGATAGGGATCATGAGCCGGGTCAGAAGGCCGGATTCGCCGACATTCAGTTTGTCCGGCATATTGACCGAGGAACCTGCGCCTTTGATTGTCAGCGTGGTTCCGGTCGCCGTGTCTGTCGAAGAGTCAGACAGATCCGACCTCACGCCGGCCGTTTCGACCCTGACCTCGGCTCCGAGTGCCTTGGCGACTTCGATGGCCGCCTCGTTGTCTCCGCAAGGGGAGTAGCCTTCAAGTCTGGATTCTCCATCGGCGAGGGCGGCAGCGATGATGGCACGCTGGGCGAAACTCTTTGAGGCCGGCATATTCAAAGCAGTGTCGCAATGAAGAGGTCTCCTTTCACCATAGACGGCGGCAATCATCTCAGAGTAAGTCCATTGTCCAGGAGCGGCGGCCTCGTTGTCATTAAGGGCGGCGTAGGTGAACGGACTGCCGAGCCTTAGGCATTCCAGACGGCTGGCTCTGCCGGTCTCCCCCATAGAGAAGGCGATCAGCTCTGCCTGTCTTTGGGTTGTTTGTTCCTGGGAGTAAAGTCCCAGCACCCTGGCGACATCCTCTCCGGATTTAGCCATCGCCGCGATCTTCACGATCTCCCCGCCGAACTTTCTGCACTTCTCCACGGTGTTCCGAAGCACGTCGTCGGAGGGCGTTCCGGCGAAGAAATGACTCGACCGGATCATCGTCGTGCCGTATTCAGTGCAGGCTCTGCGGAGCCTTTTGCCGACCTCCTTCGGAGCCTCGATCTCCAGATCCAGGAACGCGGCTCCGGCCTCGACAGCGGCGGTGAGTTTCTCCTCGGCCTCTTCCCAAGTTCCGTTTCCGTCGTCAACGACCCGGCAGGTGGCCACCAGCGGGGTGTCCGAGGAAGAGAACAGGCTCTCAATCTCCTCAATGTCAAGCGGACATCTGTCCAGCCTGATTTCCGCCATCTGTATGCGTGGCTCGCTGCCCTCCAGCAGCCCGATTATCTCTTCCAGCGTCCTGTTCTGTATGGTTGTGCAGATCATAATGTCTTATTGATTAATCATTTACTGTTTGTCAATGCCTCCACGGCCTCCTCGACCCGGAGGTCATGTGTTACGACTTGTCCGATGCCGAGGGGGAGTACGAAATGTATGACGGTGCCATCGGCTTTTTTGTCTTTCTTCATCGCATCGGCCAGAGTGTCAACGCAGTACGGACTTTCTACGGGTAGGCCGCAGGCCGTGAAGTCGGCTTTCAGGCGATCGGCTAGGCCGGTCGTAAGCCCCAGCGCCTCAGCCAGACGGGCGGCCAGAATGATGCCCATCGAGACCGCCATGCCGTGCGGGACGGTCTCTCCGGAATTCTTTTCGATGGCGTGGGCGAAAGTGTGGCCGAGATTGAGCAGGCGGCGCTCCCCGCGCTCGTCCGGATCCCTTCCGGCGATGCCCGCCTTGACCTGTGCGGCGGAGGCTATCAGCTCCCGGAGCGTCCCTGAATACTCCCGGACGGCGGTGTCGGCGGCTCCTGCCAACGCCTGTCTATGAATATTCCCGAGCATATTCACAGCCCTTTCATATTCATTGTCCTTGTTGTTGATTATGAATGTTTTGAGCAGCTCGGAGGCTCCTGACAGGATCTGCGGGTAGGGGAGGGTTTCCAGCACTTCAGGGCAGATGAAGGTCGCTTGCGGCTGACGGATCACGCCGATGATGTTCTTGTAGGAGTCGAGGTTCACGCCGTTTTTGCCGCCGATCGCCGCATCCACCTGCGAGAGGAGCGTGGTCGGGACGAAGCCGAAACGCACGCCGCGCTTGTAGACGGAGGCCGCGAATCCCGCTATGTCGGTGGTGATCCCGCCGCCCACGCCGAGTACAAACGCCTCTCTGTCAGCGCCTTCCTCCAGCAGCCACTTCTCGATCTCCAGCAGCGTGGAAAGAGTCTTTCTTTCCTCCGTCGCCTCGATCGGGAATATTCCTTTCGCTTCAATGTCAAGCCTTTCCACGATGCCACCCACATTGCGGTCGTGGATTATGAATATGCTTCCGTAGCCTCGGAGGTGTGTCTTGACTTCGCCCAGCGGGCATCCGACGATGTTGATTCTCTCCATCTGTTGTAACGGCTTTTGGGGCAAGGATTTCCCCTTGGTTGTTTACAATGTGTAGAGGTTCAGCCCCGTCTCCTCGTCGAAGTGGCGGCCCACCTTGCATCCAAAGCGCCTGACGAACACTTCGCAGGCTCCGTTGATGGTGGCGGTGAGAAGGTGTCCGCCGACGACCGTGTAGTCCGCCCTTCCGAGGTTGGCGTGGAGATGGAGGTAGACGTTGCCGTCCTTCTCGGAAATGTTCCCCGCAAGGCTGGAAATCTCCATCTGTTCGTTGAAAGTCTTGTCCACGTAGGCCTTCGTGGCCGGGTTGAGGAACCTCAGAGTCGCGTTGCTCACAGCCCCGATTCCGCTAACCTCCCCAGCCATAATCCCCTGTTCCCGGCAGAACGCCGCGACGGCCTCCATCAGTTCCTGGTGGTTGTCAATGCTGACGACAAACCTGTCGCCATCCTGCTTGAATCTGTACATCACAAAAATTTTTGTGAATATACTAAATTCCTCTGGATTCCTGATTGATGAAAATGATTAACTTTGCGGCAAATTTCGGGAACATGAGGAAGGACATCACTAATGTGGTTTTTGATTTCGGCGGGGTGATAGCTCCGGCGGATCTCGGCGTGGTGATCGGAAAGTTCAGAGATCTGGGAGTCAAGGACATAGAAAAGTATCTCAACCTTGTCTGCCAGCAGGGCTTTTTCGGAGATTTTGAGACGGGGCTGATCGGCGAGGAGGAGTTCCGGCGCAGGGTCGGCGAGGAGGCCGGCAGGGAGGTCACGATGGATGAGTGCAGGCAGGCTTACATGGGTTTTTTCTCGACAGTGCCGGAACGGAACCTGGAACTTTTCCGCAGGCTCCGCTCCGAGGGCTACCGGCTCTCGCTGTTGTCCAACACCAATCCGTTTGTAGCGGAGTGGTTTCTGAGCAAGGAGTTTGATGGCCACGGCCATTCGCTTGACGAGTACCTTGACAGCATCTACCTCAGTTACGAACTGAAGGTCATGAAGCCGGACGAAAGAATATTCCGTCTCATGCTTCAGGCGGAGAATGTCGCCCCGTCGCAGGTTCTTTTCATCGACGACGGCTCCAGAAACGTGGAGGCGGCCCGTAACGTCGGCATCAACGCGATTCACGCCACGAACGGCGAGGACTGGACAGAAGCCGTCCTGCGTTTCCTGGCATAGAACCGAGTCGGTATGGTCAAACGCGTCACCAGATTATTCCTTATAGCCCTTTGCCTGTCGCTTGGGCTTGCGCCGCTTCGCGCGGAGGATGGTCAATCCGTCGTCAAGACAGGTTTCTCTTTCGTCCCGTTCCCGCTGGCGGGTTTCGACGCCGCGAAGGGTGTCCTTTTCGGAGGCCTGCTGAACGTCTACGATTTCGGGGATGGCAGCACTTACCCGAACCCCCGGAGCAGCGCGTATCTCGAGGCCTCGGCCTACACCGGCGGGAGCAAGACTTTCACCGCCTCATTCGACTTCGGCAGACTTTTCCCGAAAGTGCGGATGAAGGTCGCGGCGAGCTACTGTTCCGATGGAGCGATGGAGTTCTTCGGCTTCGGTGGGCGCAAGACGTTCTACGACGCATCGGCTGACGATGGTTTCTACAAGGTTTCCCGCGCGACCACCAACGCGAGGACGGACTTCACGGGGAGAATCGCCGGCAACCTCTTCTGGGAGGCCGGCTATCAGTTCAATGCATTCAGAATCAGCGACTACCAACCAAAGAATGAGGATAGTGGAATATCCCTGTTCAGCCTCTACCGTAGTTGGGGGATAATCCCTTCCAAGGAGCGGTTCAGTGAATATTCCTCAGCTCTCCGTCTTGGTCTGCTTTACGATTCGCGTGACTTCGAGGGTGTTCCGACAAAAGGTATCCTTGCCAGGGCGGGAATCACAGCCGCTCCGGAGTTCCTTGGCTCCTCGGAGTCCTATCTTAAGATCCATGCCACGTTGCGGCAGTATATTCCTTTGGCAAAGGATTGTCTGACACTTGCCTACCGTTTGGACTATCTGGATTACTTCGCTGACGCTCCGTGGTATGTCCTTCCGTTCTACACACCGGGCGGGCCGCTCTATGACAATTCCGCCCTCGGCGGCTACAGAATAGTCCGTGGCTTGTTGTACAATAGGGTTTCGGGTCCGGGCATGGGTTTTTTCAACACGGAACTCCGTTGGAAGTTCGCCGGGTTCACTCTTTGGAATCAGGACATCGGCTTGATGCTGAGCGGCTTCTGCGACGGCGTCAGCACCCTGCGGTCTTTTGATGTCAGCAACAGGACTGGAGCCTTCAAGGAGCAATATTCAAAGTTCATCACCTCCGCTTCCGGAGACACCGTCCACCTCTCCGCCGGAGCCGCCCTGAAATTCATCCTCAACCGCAATTTCATTCTGAACATTGAATATGCCCACGCTCTCTCCGCCCAGGACGGAGCCGGCGTCCTTTACTTCAACACAGGTTTCTACTTCTAGTTTCGATCTTCTGTTTTCTATTTCTAGGGCTGTTTTTTTGCATTCCTCAGAAATTTCGTATATTTGCAGTCCGTTTCCGATTTTCCGGATTTGTGAGACGTGGAATGGTTCCGTAGCTCAGCTGGATAGAGCAACAGATTTCTAATCTGTGGGTCTAGGGTTCGAATCCCTACGGAATCACGAAAGGCGAGGTTTTCTCCTCGCCTTTTCGCTTATTGTCTGTCGCATAGCCGGTTAATCTTTGGCGTTCTTGTGGCCGAACCATTCAAGGGCGACGACGAGGAGGGCGCCGATGAGCATCCAGATGAGGGCGGAGAAGATTTGCGGATTGATGAGCGTGGAGAGATCCGTGCCTATGTCAACAAGTGCCTCGACGCCAATCCGGGCCTCTTCGGCGGTCTGCCCTTCACGCATCCATTGAGCCATCATCACGCTGAACTTGTCGCTCCACGGCCAGACCTTGACCAGGGAACCGAGGGTGAAACCGATCAGGGTGATCAGCGTCGGCCTTTCGTAATGTGCTATCAGCCAGTGCAGAAATTTGGAGAAGGCGGCGAGTCCGATCACGCAGCCGATTCCGAACATGATGAGCACAGGCCAGTTGAGCTCGCTGATGGCCGACATGATATATTCATACTTCCCGAAGAGAACCAGGATGAAGCTTCCTGAGATGCCCGGCAGGATCATCGTGCAGATCGCGATGGCTCCGCAGATCAGGATGAACCAGGAGGCGTCTGTCGTCTGAGTCGGGGACAGGAGGCAGATCACCGCTCCCAAGGCGATGCCGAAGACCAGCCAGAGGGTGTCGGCGGTCTTCCATTTCTTGATGTCGCTCAGCATGAAGGCCGCCGAGACGATGATCAGCCCGAAGAAGAAAGCCCAGGTCTGGATCGGATGGTAAGCGAGCACGTATTCCATCAGCTTGGCGAGCGAGAACACGCTCACGATCACTCCGACGAACAGCCAAAGAAGGAATGTCCCATGAATATTCTTCCAGAACTCCTTGACCTCTCCTTTGATCAGCAGTTCCCATGACGAGACGGACAGGATGGCGTTCAACGCCTCGATGAGTTCATTGAATATTCCTGTGAGCAGGGCGATAGTGCCTCCGGACACGCCTGGGATGACATTTGCCGCTCCCATTGCGAAACCCTTAAGGGCGACGGCGGCGTTTTTTAGAAGGTTTGACATTGCGATTATTGAATCTTTGTAAGATAGCTTTTGATGGCCGTGAAACTCTCAAGCTGCGAGATGTTCTTGCCGGCCGGATCGCTGATCACAAGGTCGAAAAGATTGCCGTCCATCTGCTTGCGGCCAATCTTGAAGCGGGCCTTTGATGTGCGTGCCATGTACTCTATGGCGAAGTCCGGGTTCTTGACCAGCGAGATGAACAGATCCGGAGCCTGTTCCTCCAGCACGTTCAATTTGTACCGGGAAGGTCTGCCGAGCCAGTCCAGATCCTTTTTCGTGATGGTGGTCTGGATGCTGGTGATCAGTCTGTCCTCGCTTCCGATCTTCCTGAAATCCTGGAAGAACACGCAGCCCTTGATGTCATTGGAACGGAAAAAGTTCATTATCGCGGTCTTGCATGAGTCAAAGGTACCCTCTTCCGCATCGATGATCGCGACGTAGGAACGGATCTTGCCGAGCGGGAGTATCCCCGTCGGTGTTGTGCTGGAGTTTTTGCGCAGGCTTCTCTTTCTGAAATATGTCTTTAAAAAATCAAGCATAGTCTATTGATTTACGGAGGCGATCAGCTCGCGGATCTCACGCTTGGCATCCTTCCATCTCGGAACATCGATCTTGGTGCCGATAACCTCGACGACCTTTGCAGCAATTATTGAGCCGACTTCTCCGCAAACCTTGAGAGGCATCCCGAGAGAGTGTGCGTAGAGGAATCCGGCGGCGTAGGTGTCTCCTGCTCCGGTGGCGTCGATCGTGGCCGCCGGCCATGCCTCGATGTAGTGATATTCATCACCTTCCTTCACCATCGAGCCGTTCTTGCCGACCTTCACGACGGCGATCTCGCACTGGCTTGCCAGCGTGTCAAGAGCCTCGCGCGGTTCCTGTTTCGTGAAGGCCCTCGCCTCGCTTTCGTTGGCGAACACGATGTCCACGTAACGGTCCACAAGATTGTGGAAGAAGGCCTCGTTGGACTCTACCACGTTGTAGGAGGCCATGTCGATGGAGATCTTGCAGCCCGCATCCTTGGCCATCTGTACCGCTCTGCGGATAAGATCTTGATTCTGTACGAGATAGCCCTCTATGTGGAAGTAGTCGTAGCCTTCGAAATATTCAGGTTTAAGATCCTCCGGCACCATTTCCAGGGCGGCTCCCATGTAGTCCGCGAAGGTCCGTTCGGAGTTCGCTCCCGTGATGAAGCACATCGCGCGTCCGGAGCCTTTGGTTCCGTTCAGAAGGGTGGTCTTCACGCCGTACTGCTCCAGGGTGCTTTTGTACAGGTGCCCCAACTCGTCGTTGCCGATCTTGCCGATGAAGCCGGACGGCATGCCGAAGATCGACGTGCATGTGATAGTGTTCGCCGCCGAGCCTCCCGGTACGTACTTCACTCCGAACTCCTTGAGTTTGGACCAGATACGGTCGCCGGTCTCCAGATCCACGTGCTGCATGCTTCCCGGAGGAAGATGGTACTCGCGGAGCATTGTCTCGTCAGGAAAGACGGCAAGGATGTCCGTCAGGGCGTTTCCTATTCCCAAAATTGATTTCATATTGTCGTATTTTGATTATCATTCCGTGCCAAATCACAAAGTTAAGGAATATTTGATTAAATTTGTAACATGAAGACGAAGGTCGGGAATATTCTTAAATACGGGGTCTCCATCGCTCTTGCGGCGGCGCTGCTGTATTTCTCGTTCCGTGGGGTCGGCTGGACGGACTTTATGGAAGGGATCAAGGCATGCCGCTGGGAGTTTGTCATCCTTTCGATGCTGTTCGGGCTTCTCGCGTTCTTCCTCAGAGCCCTACGTTGGCGCGAGCTTCTGCTTCCGATCGACAGGGAGACATCCCGCCTCACCTGCTTCAACGCCGTCAACATCAGCTATTTGGTGAATCTTGTACTGCCTCGTGTGGGGGAGTTTGTCCGCTGCGGCTACATCACCGCCCATTCGGGAAAGGATCCTGAGACAGAGGAGGGAAACCATCGTCTGGCATCCTTTGACAAGGTTCTCGGCACCGCCGCCATGGAACGTGCCGCCGATCTGGTGGCGATGGCGGTGGTCATGGCTGTGTTCCTGCTTTTCACCTGGAGACGTTTCGGCGGTTATTTCTTCGATGTGGTCTTCGGCGCGGCCTCGGGAGGTGTCAGCGTCGGCAAGATCATCACATTGATCGCCGTTGGTCTGGCAGTTGTCGCCGCCATAGTGTGCGCAATCCTTTTCGCTGACAGATGGAAGCCTTTGGCCAAGGTACGCGATTTCTGCAAGGGGCTTTGGGAGGGATTCATCAGTTGCCTCCGTATGAAAGGAGCGTGGAAATTCATAGCCCTGACCGCCGGAGTGTGGTTCTGCTACTGGATGATGAGCGTCACGATCCTGTGGTCCCTCCAGGGAATAACCCCCGGAGCCGTCAACCCGGAATTGACTTTCACTGTGGACGCGCTGCGCAGCCTCAACTTGACAGACGCCCTGTTTCTGATGCTTGTGGGAAGCATCTCGTCGGTCATCCCGGTTCCCGGCGGATTCGGCGCGTTCCATTTTCTGGTCTCTTCGGCGATGGCCTACGTCTACGGCATTCCGCTACAGTTCGGGATGATCTTCGCGACCCTCTCACACGAGTCCCAGGCCGTGAACCAGATCCTGTGGGGAGGCATCTCATGGATAAGTGAGTCTTTACGAACAACAAATAATTAATAACTAAAGTATTATGAAAATCAAGAATTTATTCCTAATCACCGCTGGTGTCCTTATGCTGACAACCACATTCGACGCGGCCGCCAAGAAGCTCCCGAAGGAGGTCAAGATGACCAAGGAGGTTCTTATGGACAAGATCAAGGGTGGCTGGGCCGGCAAGACCATCGGCTGCTCCTACGGCGGACCGACGGAGTTCAAGTACTCCGGCTTCATGAACGACGAGATCGAGATTCCGTGGCACGAGCACACGATCAAATGGTGGTTCGACAATGTTCCCGGGCTTTACGACGATGTCTACATGGACCTCACTTTCGTGGAGGTGTTCCAGAAGGAAGGCCTTGACGCTCCGATCGAGTCCTTCGCCAACGCGTTCGCCCATGCCCCATACCCACTCTGGCACGCCAACCAGCTCGGACGCTACAACATCCTGAACGGTGTGATGCCTCCTGAGTCCGGCCACTGGCGCAACAACCCTCACGCCGACGACATCGACTTCCAGATCGAAGCCGACTACGCCGGTCTGATGGCTCCGGGAATGGTCAACGCCTCGTCCTTCTATTGCGACGAGATCGGCCACATGATGAACTACGGCGACGGTTGGTACGGCGGAGTGTATGTCGCCGCGATGATCTCTCTCGCATTCATCAGCGATGACATGAACTTCGTTGTCAATGAGGCTCTCAAGGCCATCCCTGCGCAGAGCAACTACTACAAGGCGATGGCTGATGTCATCAAATGGCACAAGCAGTACCCTAAGGACTGGCACATAACCTGGGCTTTGTTCAACAAGCACTATGGCTACGACATCGGCTGCCCGGACGGGGTTGACAACCAGTTCAACATCGACGCCGTCATCAACAGCGGCTACATCCTCATCGGTCTCCTCTACGGTGACAAGAACTTCTACCGCACCATCGACATCTCCACCCGCTGCGGCCAGGACTCTGACTGCAACCCTTCGTCGGCCGCCGGAATCCTCGGAGTAATGATGGGTTACAAGAATATTCCTGAATATTGGAGGAAGCCTTGCGAGGAGGTAGAGGACAGACCTTTCGTCTACACAGACATCTCCATCAACAAGGCCACTGAATATTCCCTCAGCCAAGCCCTTCAGGTGATCGAGCGTAATGGTGGCTCAATTGATGGTGACAATGTTACAATCAAGGTTCAGAAGCCGGAGGCCGTGCGCTACGAGAAGGCTTTCGAGGGGCACTATCCTCAAGTCAAGGTCAACGTCAAGAAGACCATCACAAATATCGGCCAGATCAAGTTCAAGGGCAACGGCATCGTTGTGAAGAGCCACTACTACAAGGGAGCCGGCTACAACGACAACACCGGTTACGTCGGCGAGGTCGAGATATACCTCGACGGCAAGCTCTCCGCTGTGGCCAAGAACCCTATCAAGGGCAACGGAGCGGCTCCGGACCTCTACTGGAAGTACGATCTTCCTGAAGGCGAGCACACTCTGACCTTCAAGTTCCTCAACAAGCAGGACAACATGAACATCGTCATCGACAACTATCTGGTATATTCAAGCAAGCCGAAGGTTGTAAATCACGTTGACGAATAGGAACATGAAGATATTCAGATTTTTAGCGGCAGCATCTGTTGCTTTGGCCTCCTTGGTTGCCTTCTCGTCCGAATCTTCGGCCAGGACGACATCCAAGGATCTCTACAAACAGTTCCAGAATCCGGACAGCCGCTACCGTCCGTTCGTGCGCTGGTGGTGGAACGGCGACCGCGTTGAGGCAGAGGAGCTTGTGCGTGAGCTGCACATCCTCAAGGATGCGGGAGTCGGTGGAGTGGAGATTAATCCGATCTCGTTCCCGTACGGAGCTGACGCGATGGACACCAAGCCGCTCAAGTGGCTGAGCGACGAGTGGATCGATATGCTCAAGGTCGTGTTCGACGAGGCGGAGCGCATCGGGATGACCTGCGACCTGATCATCGGATCAGGATGGCCGTTCGGAGCGGAGACCCTGCCTCGTGAGGAGCGTGCCTCCGTGATGCTCACCTATGCGCAGAAGGTGACGGGGGGCGAGAGGTTCGAGATGTCCAAGTTCAATATATTCAAGAATATAGATCCTGGAGTGACGAAGGTGAACACCGGCCGCACTCCGGAACTTGTGTCGGTCTGTCTCGCTCCGGACCCTATCAACGATCTCAGTGAGGCGATCGACCTGTCGAGCAACATCGAAGGCGATGTGATCACTGTGGATGTGCCTAAGGGCAACTGGCAGTTCTATGCTATGGTGAAGTACGATTCCTTCGCCTGCGTGATCAACGGTGCTCCGGGCGCGGCCGGTTCGATCCTGAACCACATGGATTCCGCCGCCGTGCGTGGCTATCTGGACCACATGGCCGACACGATCGAGGCCAGGCTCGGACCTCTGTCAAAGCATCTCAGGGCTTTCTTCGTGGACAGTATGGAGCTTGAGGGCTGCAACTGGACGAGCGACTTCCCTGAGGAGTTCAAGGCTCGCAGAGGTTACGACCTGATGCCTTGGCTTCCGTTCACGATGTTCAAGGTCGGCAGACTTGGCAATGTGGAGAGCTTCGACTATGGCTCAAAGAAAGGCGATAAGTTCCAGGACCAGGTGAACCGTGTGCGTTTCGACTTTGAACTCACGAAGGCCGAGCTGCTCAACGAGCGGTACATGAACACGTTCCTCTCCTGGTGCAGGGAGAAGGGTGTGAAATCCCGCTCCCAGGCCTATGGCAACGGCTTCTTTATCGAGGAGTCTTCCCTTGGTCAGGACATTCCGGAAGGGGAGTCCTGGACGACCAACTGGCTCAAGCACAGGATCGGTGAGGAGATGGGCGACGAGGACTACCGCCGCGGACGCGCCTACACGATGATTGACAAATATGTCTCGTCGGCGGCCCACCTTACCGGCAAGCGTCTTGTCAGCGCCGAGGAGATGACCAACACCTACAAGGTGTTCACGACCAGTCTTGAGTTCCTGAAGGTCGGCTCCGACATGAGCGCGATCTCCGGTATAACCCATTCTGTTTGGCATGGTTTCAACTACTCCCCGCTTGAGGCCGAGTTCCCGGGCTGGGTTCAGTACGGAACCTTCCACAACGAGAGGAACACCTGGTGGCCTTACGTGAACAAGCTGAACGACTACCGCGCCAGGCTCTCCAGCCAGCTCCAGAACGCCGACATGTTCACCGACATCGCCATCCTGCCGGCCAACTACGACATGTGGAGCACGATGGGCGTGCAGACCGAGCCGTTCCCTGTGGCCTTGAATATTCCTTACACATCGCTGATCTGGGAGGCCATCCACAAGAACGGCGGTGGCGCGGACTATGTCAGCGAGATCATCCTTCGCGACGCTACTGTCCGTAACGGCAAGCTCTGCTATGGGCCTAAGGAATATGGTACCCTGTTCATCGTTGAGGTGACAAGCACCACACCGGAGACCTTAGCCAAGCTGGAGGAGTTCGTGAAAGGTGGCGGAAGGGTATTCTGCATCGGGAAATATCCGGAGAAGTCGCTGGGACTCAAGGATTTCGAGGCTCGTGACAAGCAGATCGCTGAGACTGTAGCGCGTTTGAAGGAGTATAAGGACAATTTCGTCCTGCTTGAGAAACCGGCTGACGGAAAGTACCTTGAGTGGTACGCCGGCGTGATGGAGAAGTACAACCTTCCGCACACCCTGACAATCTCTGCTCCGGACAGGTTCCTGCTTCAGAACCAGTATGTTACTGATGATGGCAGTGACATGTTCCTCTTTATGAACGCTCACATGAGCGAGGCCAGGGAGACGGACATCACGTTCCCGAAATCCGTGACCGCCGGGAAGCACGCATGGCTTTATGATCCGGCGACCGGCAAGCGGTTCGTCCTTCCTGTCGGCAAGGACGGCAGGATGCATTTCCGCTTCGGCCCTTCAGAGACCTATCTCTTCGTGTTCAACAGGATGGGAGGCAGCGCTCCGGCTTGGAAGCAGCTTCCGCTTGACGGTCAGGACGAGATTCCGGTGGACGGCTCTTGGGACTTGAAGATGCATCACACCTGGCCGGATTCAACCTGGACGACCAGCCTCGACCAGCTTCAGGACTTCAAGGATATGAAGGACACCACGTTCAAGAACTTTATGGGTGAGGTGACCTACACCAAGACCGTGACCCTGTCCGGTAAACTTCCTAAGTGCTTGAATCTTGGTAAGGTGGCAGACATCTGCGAGGTTTGGGTCAACGGCAAACCGGCGGGAGTCAAGTGGTTCGGCGAGCGTGTGTATGACATTACCGGACTGCTCCGCCCGGGCGAGAACACCATCGAGATAAAAGTCACGACCCTTATGGGCAACTATATGCAGACCCTCAAGGACAACAAGGCAGCCCAGCGTTTCGTGCTGAAGCGCAAGCAGCCTTATGTCAGTGCGGGACTTATTGGACCAGTGAAATTATATTAATAAATTATTGATAATGAATAGACTGATTAGAATCGCAGCCATTGCGGCGCTATTCGCCGGCCCGGCCTTGACTCTTGGAGCCACCGACTTCTATGCCCGTGACTTCGGAGCCGTCCCGGACGGTGTGACCATGAACACGGCCAGCATCCAGGCCGCGATTGATTTCGCCTCCTCCAGAGGCGGAGGAAGAGTCGTGCTTGACCAGGGAGACTATGTCTCGGGATCCATCTACCTGAAGGACAATGTGACCCTTCACATCGAGAAGGATGCCGTGCTTCTCGGCTCGCTGAATCCTTACGACTACATCAAGGATCCGGACGCCAAATGGACGGCTCTCGTTCTGGCCGTCAAGGCTGACAACATCGGCATCTCCGGGGAGGGGATGATCGATGGCCGCGGCTTCGATGTAGGAGTACGCTTTGTGGATTTCGTCCACATGGGACTCATTGACGACAAACTCGGCAACGACCGTGTCAACGAGACCATCAGGCCGGAGAATATCCATATGTACCTTTGCAACAACGTTACCATCAAGGACATCACCCTCAAGGATCCGGCTTGTTGGACACAGCAGTACGACAAGTGCCGCAATCTGCTGATTGACGGCGTCACTGTCGATGCGAAGTGCTACTGGAACAATGACGGTCTGGATGTCGTTGACTGTAGCGATGTCATTGTCCGCAACTGCTACATCGACTCGTCGGATGACTCCTATTGCTTCAAGAGCCACAGCAACGACGGAGTGAGCGAGAACATCCTCGTGGAGAACTGCGTCGGACGAAGCAGCGCCAACGGCATCAAGTTCGGAACCTACACGCGCGGCAAGTTCAAGCACTTCAGGTTCAAGAACATGACCATATTCGACACCTACCGCAGCGCCATCACCATCGCGACCGTTGACGGGGCGCAGATCGAGGATGTGGAGATCGACAGCCTCAAGAGCCTGAACACTGGCAACCCGATTTTCCTTCGTACGGGAACCCGCAATGTCAACGGCAGTCAGGTGCCTTGCCTTAAGGATGTGGTGATCAAGAATATGTACGCCGAGGTCCCGCTTGACAAGCCTGACGCTGGCTACAGCTATGAGGGTCCTGTCGAGGATCTGCCTCGCAACGTCTGCCCGAGCATTATCGCCGGTCTGCCTGGCCTTCGCATCGAGAATGTCCGTATGGAGAACATCGAGATCGTCTATCCGGGTCATGCCGATCCTGAATATGCCTACGCAGGTACCTCTAAGGAGGAACTTGACGCGATCGAGGAGCAGGAGACCCGTTACCCAGAGTTTTCCAACTGGAAGGAGCTTCCGGCCTGGGGTTTCTACATCCGTCACGCCGACGGCATCGTCTTCGACAACGTGAAGATCACGGTTGACGGCGAGGACTATCGTCCGGCTCTTGTGACCGACGATGTCAACGGTCTCAGGATGAAGAACCTTCAGATCAACCAGGAGACCGCTCCGAAGGGCAAGAAACAGATCATCACAAAGGACACCAAGAACATCAGGAAGAAATGAAAAGGATATTGTTATTGGCGGCTATGCTGCTGTTTTCTGTAATGGGACTCTCCCAGAACGTGTATAAGGCGTCCAACTTCAACATCAAGAGCGACGGCGTTCACGACAACACCACGAGCATCCAGGGTGCGATCGATTTCATCGCCTCCAAGGGCGGCGGCACTCTTGAGTTCAGCGTGGGGCGTTACGTCACTGGAGCCGTGCAGCTCAAGTCCGGGGTCAGCATCAGGCTTCGCGAGGGCGCGGTGATCGTAGGCTCGACGAACATCTACTCCTACAAGGGGCGCAAGGCCATTTTCTGGGGTGAGGGCGTTGAGAACATGTCCATATTCGGCACCGGAGTGATCGACGGCCGTGGCCCGGCTCTTCTGGACGACATCAACGCCCAGATCCGGATGAAGCATATTCCAGAGGCCGCCACCATCCCGACCCTCGTCTACCTTAAGGACTGTAAGAACGTGACCCTCAAGGATTTCATCCTCCGTTACCCCGCCACCATCAATGACCTCTACATCATCGACGGCGGCTCCGTCACAGTTGACGGCTGTTACTCGGACATGAGGTAATCCCTTCCGCCGAAGGAGGGTAACCTTCTTTAAATGACTATGACAGCCTACCCTGCTCTTCACCTTTTTTGGTGGGGCAGGGTAGGTGTTTTATGGTGCTACTAATCTTGACGGCTATGTTCTTTCCGGTGAGGTATGTGCCTCCAAGTCTGTACTGGACAATGTCTGTCCCTTCAGGGAGGATGGTCTCGCGGCGGGCCGGTATGAATGAATTGCAATTATATAATGATGTTATTATCTTTGCCATCCACAAATTGAATGACCTAATGACTGACAAGCGAACGCAGAACATCAAACAATTCCTTTCGGAACTGTCCGGAAAGGCTTTGGCGTATCTTTTCCCGGGAGTGGACAAAGCAACAATTGATGAACAATCCCATGCACACCTGACAGAAGCGGACGTCGCGTATTCTAAAATAGAGTCTCCATTCCCGATGTGCCCACAGCCAAAGGTTCTGGCTGAGGAATCCATCGACTTTGCACAATGGCAGGTTTATTCCGATGCTGTAGATTTGCCAGAGATCGAATGCGGCTCACTACGTCCTTCTGCCGAAGAACGCGAAAATCTCCGGACTAAACCTGACTTCACTCGAAAGGCTGCCAACCCAAAACGCGGCCGGAAGAAAAGAAATATCAACTTCATCCGGGAAAAGCGATACGAAAGAGTTAAAGATGATTTATATGACGAAGACCTAAGGAGGTATAGTCTGGTTGAGGAACCCGTCGTTCAGGATCTTGAGCCGGACGAGCAGGCCAAGGCTATCCTTGCGGAGATAGAGAGGCTGCAGAGAAAATACGGAATCACGATCGAGGAGCTGGAGGCCGTGATTGCCTTCAGGGTGAAGCTAAGCCGCCTGCGCATAACCGAAAAGAAAGCGATTGTGCTGGAGGATTTCGACCACAAGGAGGTGAAGATGGACACACTGACCAAGGCTGTTTTCCTGCTTTATCTCAAGCACCCGGAGGGGATACGCTACAAGGAACTCTCTGACTATCAGCAGGAACTTGAGGAAATATATTCATCAATCACAGGTCGGGAGGATCTTGACAGCATCCGGAAGAGCGTGTCGGATCTTTGCGACCCGCTGAACAACTCCATCAACGAGAAGGTGTCCAAGGTCAAGAAAGCGTTCAAGGATGTGGTGAATGAGCATACCGCAAGATTCTACTACATAGACGGGAAAAAAGGAACGGCCAAGAGGATCGCCCTTGACCGTAGCCTTGTACTTTGGGGGTGATAGTTAGTCTGATGAGCGAAGGGTCACTTTGACAGGCTCTGTGACCCTACTTTCCTTCCTCACCGGCATCCTCATCGGACGAGCCTGAAAAGAAGTCGGCGACATCGGCAAGAATGGATTTACCGAGATGCATCCTTTTTGCGAATTTAGCCTGAGACTCATTGAATACCATCGACATACACACCATTCCCTCCGGCGTGGCGTCATAGTTCATCGCGTTCTGGATGTTCAGATCCCTCGCCACCTCAACGGCATCTTGGTTAGCCCCGATGTAGGCGAACGTCCAGCCCTTCTTCCTCTGCATCGCGACAAGATTCTTGACGGCCCTTCCTGAATATTCTTGGGAGGAGTTCTCCATTCCGTCCGTGATGATGGTCACCAGAACTCCATCGCCAACCTCCACCTTGCGGTCAAGTTCCGATATGGCCTTCCCCATCGCATCGTAGAGCGGAGTGCAGCCGCCCGGCCGGTAATCCTTCTTCGTCAGATCGGCCACTTCCCCCACCGGCACACAGTCCCTGCGGGTCTTCACGCCACTCATACCTTCCCCCTCGAACGTCACGATGGACACGAAGTGCCTCTGCTCCGGGTACTTCTCCTGGTTCTGCCTGATGCCGTTGATCACCTCGTTGATCCCGCTGAGCGCCTGATTGTAGATCGAGCTCATCGAACCGCTCTCATCCAGAACGATGAGGTTGTAGATCTTCATTGTCTTGTTCTCTTCCATAACTGAATATATTAATTAGGTGAATTGTGTTCAACCTTGTTTCTGACGCAAAGATAGCGGCGCCACGCCACATCATCGCAACGTCTGCAAGGCTTGCAGGATGCCACCGTGTCTTGCAGTTCACTATCAACGAATATGTCAGAGCTTTCTCTTTAGTAAGCGTTAAATAATGAGTCCACTTTAAGTAACATTCAAAAAATAACCTGCATCATCTTAAGGAATCTTTTCGGTATAGATCTCTTTTCTCATCAGTCATGTGCCACTGGCACACTCCTTCTTCCAAAAGAAATCTATCCTCATAAATCTGACACAAAATTTAGTTCAACTTATTTTTTAACGCTAACTTAATATTTTTGTCAAAAAAGATGATCTCTTGTCATTTCGAAGCGGCACGAAGACCAACTCCCTCTGCCAACGAATAATACAAAACGCCTTCAGCGCAATCGCCAACATAACGGCATGGGAACGGCATTCAGGTGAAAAACTATTGCCTTCATTGTGAAGCAATTCAGCCTCAACCTATGTACAGCCTTCTGGATTGGTGATCGCGCTGAAAGTGTTTTGCAAAAAGGATGATTCAGCAAGAAGGCAAGGCCACGTCTTGGTCAGGCAACACATTGCTTGGCGAAGATGTTCAGGAATACTCGTCCCTTTCCTCGGCAGGAGGATAAATGTTCGCATGTCGCAATGTTACAAGCCTATGGATGGATTTCAAGTGGTGGTGATCCCTTGAAGATCATTTTTTGTGTTGGGGAGTGCAATACCGTCGCGCTCCTTAGAAGGAGAAACTTAGGCCGCCTTGGATGGCGAACTGCCAGGGGTGTGCTTTGTCGGAGGTGTGGGTGTCGGTGCTGCCGTCGTGGGTGATGCGGGAGATGCTCACCTCCCGGTAGTTGTCTGTGATGAAGTAGTGGAAGGAAGGGATTACGCTCAGTCTGAACCGCCATAGGTTGAGTGACAAATCCAGACCAGCGTCGGCCGTAAGGCTGAAACGGTTCTTGATGTAGACGTAATGCTCAATCTCCTGTTGTCCGATGTAGGAGAAGCCGTGCGGCTCTTCCCGGTGTCCGAAAATGTAGCCCGGAGTCAGTCCGGCGAAGAATTCGATCCTGTTGAAGAATCCGGCGAAGAAACTTCCCAGAATGGTGCCGGCATCCGGATTCGTTCCGAAATAGCTCTTGTTGTGGTATGCTCCGTAGGCGGCGTTGTTGGCGCCCTGCCTTATTGATTCCTTGAACGAGGTGCGTTTTCCGTTGCTCCACGACACGGACAGAGGAGTCCCGAGGTAGTCGTTGATGTCCATGTTCTCGAACATCCACTGCACGCCTCCCCGCACTCCGAAGCCTTTGTCGTTGTACTTCCCGTAGGTGAGGCTCATCACCTCTCCCGAATTAGCTCTGGTGTTCTTAAGCGGAATCCTCACTCCGGCGGTAAACTTAAAGTCTTGATTGTCAGAATGAACCCTTTGTGCGAAAGCCGCACTTCCTGTCAGCGAAACCAGCGCCAGCACCACTAATAACTTTTTCATCCAATTAATTGTTAGCCTGTCCTCCCCGTTATCCAAAGAACATGCCATTCCTTGACCGCAGGTAGTTGGCGAACAGCCTCTTGTCCCTTAAGAAAACTCAACCTAAGACAAGGGTTTTAATCCATTCACAGACAATGAGTTGCCTGTTAACTGGAATTCTGGCGTTCTTCCACAGCATCCGCCCCTCCGGTGTCCTTGTGTCGCCTCTTTCTTTCCCGCAGGAAGCCCTCGTCAACGCCACGGACGGGATTACAAGTTATGAGATTTTCATAGAAGTCTCATGATCAAAGTCTTCTGCTTGCCAATCACACGCAAAAGCATGATCACTTCACATAGTAGCCGGACTGGATCTCAAGTGTCTCACCTCTCTTGACGGCGATGTTCTTTCCGGTGCAGGAGGTGCCTCCAAGTCTGTACTGGACAATGTAGGTACCCTCAGGGAGGCTGGTCTCGTAGCACTCCTGATAGGAGTAGACACTGCCTGACGGATCGAAATGATAGCCTTTAGGATCACTCGGACTCTTGGAGTCAATAAAGACGATGTCCGTCATGTACTTGCCTTTCTCGCTGTTGACGAACTTCACATTGCCGCAAGGAATTCTGTTCGGAACCGGGAGGTCGATGAAAAACTCCTTCTTCTCGATGGGCCGGTTCTGAATGCCGTACGGTCCGCCAGGAGCACTGGAGCAAAGGTCACGGTAGTTCATGTCGCTCAATGTCACTTTCATACGGTAACGGGTGGCGGCGTCGGACTCCACAGTGTTCTCCACACTCCAGACCCAGCCGGAATGGAAATCAAAAGTGGCTCTGGATATGGCCGGAGGCTGAGTGTTGACCAACTCCGGCAGGTTCTTCACCTCCAGTTTGTAGTGGATGCTTCCGTCAGACGAGTTGTCGATGATGGACAGGTCCCTGATCTCACGCGTCCTTGAACTGCTGAAGTTGCAGCCTGAGCTCAAGGAAAGCCCGGCGCCGGCGGCGCCACCGGACAAACCGGCCTCGAACGACCATGTCACACCGGAAGTGTAGGTCTGGGAGTTTATCGTGGTTGAAGGGGACGGAACCTGATTGAAGCGGACCGGAACCTGATTGCCTTTGTCATCGACCAGGGAGATGTCCACATTGTAGCCGGTCAGGAAATAGCCCATGAAATCGCCGGTCCAGCCATTCGGCAGCACCTTGTTGAACTTACCGGCGTACATCCCGGACGAAGCCACCGAGAACGTGGCGTCAACGATGTAGAAGTCCCCGATGTAGTTGCTCTTGGACGTTTTGAACGCATAGAGCGGGATGACCGAGTAGTACTGCTCGAAGCGGCCTTCGCCCGTCACCCTGAACTCCTTCTTGCCGTCCTTGAAGATCAAGCCATTGTCAATCTTGTAGTCATGGGACGAGAACAGATGGATGGACTGGAGCAGGTCGTCTCCCGAGGTGTTCGCGGAATGCGCGTCACCGACCCATGACACAAGGCCGTTCAGGTTGGCTGGAGGAAAGTCATCCATTGAGAAGACCTTGCCGCTCCTGTGGAACGCCACGAAAAGGCAGTCGTCCAACGTCTCGGCGGACAGAAAACCGATGTTGTGCCGCGAAAGGAACGTCAGCAGATCCGAAGTCGGAGAGACCACGACCACCGCCGCTCCACGCTGGTAGGCGCTCAAGATCTCATCGTCCTTGACATCCTTCTCGCTCACAAAAACCACCTTCGCCTCCTCGCAGGAGACCCTCTTCCCGGTGAATCTTGAATATATCAACTCAAGGATGTCGCCATCCAGTTCAGACAGTACACAGTAGGGCAGGTCCGAGGTGCGGTTCTCCTCGACGGGCTCCGGCTCCGGTTCCGGATCGGGGTCAAGGCCTGATTTCCCTCCGCAGGCGGCCAGCAGGCCAAAAGCCGCGCAAAGCGCAAGTATATTCAGAAAATCAATTATTCGTTTCATGGTCATTGGATTTCATTCAGAAGGTTCATGAATATATTCATAGTTTTACTTGAAGCCGTAGCCGGTTGATAGTCTCACCGATCCTCCCGGCCTCACTCTGACAAGTCCGGTGTAGTTGCGTTTCCTGGTATTGCCTTTCGCGTCCTTGATGTCGCATTGCAGCTCGTAGTCGCCGGCCACCAGGAACAGGGAGCAGGTGTTGCCTTGGCCGTAGACGCTTCCGTCATGGTAGCTTCCGGTCTCGGGGTGGCTCTTGTTGTACAGCCTGACATTGGTCATGAAAGTGCCCTCCTCGCTGTTCGTGAGGTCGAATTTCCCGGTCGGCCCCCTGTTGGGCACAGGAAGGTCCTTGGTGACGGAATACTTCTTCTGAACGAACTCAAGATCGTGGTAGTCAACACTTCCCGAGTAGAAATAGGAAGCGCCGTAGACAAGGTTGTAAAGATCTATCACAACCCTGTACTTGGTCTCCACGTCGTAGTCCTCCGCCGGGACAGCCCACACCCACTGGCTATAGAAATTGACGGTCGAGGTCGAGACAAGCGGAGGGTCTGTGATTTTCAGGGATTTCAGGCGAGGAAGATTGTTGATCACGTAGTCGTAGCCGACCGTGGAGCCTTCGTGCCTGTTGAGCACATCGCAGTCGCTTATTGTGCGGGATGTGCTTGAGGAGATGGAGAATCCCGTGTTTGATGAGATCATCGGAGACGTGCCGCCGGTGATTCCTCCGCCGATGGAAAAGCTCCAGCCGGTCGTGTAGCTGGTCGAGCCGATGACGGTCTCCGGTGTCGGAGTCTGGACAAAACGTCCTACTGGAGTTCCAGCGGTGTTTAATATGTAGATGTTAGAACTGAGAGACTTGAGATAGAAACCGCATATCCTCGCTTTCACCAAGCCGTGCGTCTTGGTGAAATTCCCCGTGTACATCTTCCCCGACACGACCGAAACGGTGGAGGTCATGAGGTAGTAATCCATGGCCTCCGAGTCACCGCTCTTGAATCCGTGCATCGGTGTGACCTTCAACTGCACATCTATGGAAAACTCGCCCTCAAGGTAATCGTGTTTGGAGGCCGCTACGTTGGTTATCTTCTCGCTGACCTTGTCAGAATAGGTCGTGTACAGGCATGACTCCTCCCAGAAAGAGGACGGGTCGAAGTTGCCGGCCACGTTCAGGATGGCGTTGTTGGTCCAGGAGACAAGGCCGTTGAGGCATTCGTCCACCTCCAGACCCTCCGCCGGAGTCCGCACGGCACAGTGGCCGGAGCGTCCCTGCTGGAAAGCCACACAGAGGAAATTTCCCGCCTCCACACCGAGTTGTTCGAGCAGGATTTTTGACGGATCGCAGACAACCACGACGCGCCCCTTGAGTGTGTCAAGTCCGGAATAGCCGGCCATGTCCGTGACAATCACTTGTGCGTTGTCAGCCGAAGGAGCCGTCTCTTTCAGCCGGCCTTTGACAGCGTCCGCTAAGTCCTTAGAGAGGCCTTCCGAGACCCATGCCGGGAACGCGATCTTCTTCGCCGTCGGCGAGCGAGGAAGGCTTGCGGTAGTCGCCTTCAATGATGACCTCATCACCGTAATCCGGACTGTCCTTGGAGCAGGAGACAAGCGTAAGCACGAACGCCGGTATGGCCAGATAAAGTAAAAGAGAGTGTTTCATGGTATTACAGTCTGTAAGGCAGTTTGCGGTTGTAGTCCTTGTCCACACAGATAGTCGCCGTCTTCTTTGTGAGATTGTAAACGACTGACCATTGCGTGTTGCTTGTGATGTCTCCTCCCTCGGATTGCAAATCTTGGTGCACGGCATCAAGCAGAGACATGCATTCATCTTCCGTCATCACACGGTTCTTCTTTTCCAATGTCTCGTGGAGCTTGTCGTACCGCTCTTTTCCTCCTCCGACATTCCGCCATCCCTCGGACAGATAGAAATTGGTGACGTGGTCGGTGTCAAGCAGGTTCATCGTCCAATCTTTCGCTGACGGATCACTCAGCGGCGGCACCTCTCCCGGGCGGTAATATTCCACGACAACGCTCTTTCCGCTTGCGTCGGCGATCAGGAAATGATAGTTCGAGTCCGAATTCTCACCGTCCGCGAAAAAATTGTGGGACCGGAAAACCTCCACGGCTTGCTCAACGCTTGTACACCTGTCCAGCACCAGCCTGATGGCTAATGTCGGGACAATGTCACTCTTCCCGGGGTCATGCTGTACCGCCCCGCCGGTACCTCGAAGAGACAGGACACCTATGAACAGTCCCGCATCATTCATCCCGTCCAGACAGCAGTAGATGGATGCGGTCACAGGGATGGAAAGATCCGTCTTCCCGTCCGACAACGCACCGGCCACATAAGTGTCTTTGTCCAGAAATGGAAGGGCTGAGATGCAGATGGACTCATGCACTCCCTTTGCGACATTGTGTACAAGCACATTGGAAGACGACACAAATCTATAGTCAAAGTTACGTCCCACCAGCACGTCTCCTTCCTGGGACTTGACACAGAAAGCACTGCATCCGAAATCCACGCCACCGTCAGCCTTGCCCAGCGGAACTGTTGTCAGCATCGGCACCACTTTTCCGAGAAGTTGCATGCTGGAACTCGCCCCTCCGCTAGACATGACCTCATCGATGTGGTAGTCCGAACTATATTTCACTGAATATAAATGCCCGTCCGCCAAATTCTTCAATGTGGACACCATAGCCTTCTGATCATCATTCCTCAGATAATCGGCAGGGTTTGCGGCGGTTTCGGTTTCTCCCTTATCACAAGAGGACAGAAAGAAAACCGATACTGAAAGATAAGACACAAGATAGATAAGACGCTTCATCGTTTTGATATTGTTTGAAATATACCCGGAAGCCTCAGGGTGGCTCACCACGCCCAAGGAAGAAATTTGTGAGACAAAAATACTAAATGAAGCACCCGAAGAAAAGACGGCTCCGACTAATTTTGCCGAGCCGTCAAGAAATTGTCGTACGGACAACCTTATTTTGTCAAATCAGCATTTTTTTGCCGAACCGATAAATTACTTATCCGCCATTTTGTCGGGGTCATACCCTCTCTCTCCTTGAAGGAAGCATTGAAATTGCTCACGGAAAGAAAGCCTGATTTTTCCGCGATTTCGGCGATGGACCTGTCAGGATTCTCCAGCAAGGCGCGTTTTGCATAGCCGATTCTCATTCCGCAGATCCATTCCCGGAAGGTAATCTTGTAGGTCTGATTGATGAAAGCGGAAAGATACGTCCTGTTTGTGTACAAGGTTTTGGACAGATCCGCTATCGTGAGTCCCGGCTTCAGATAGCCTTCCGCCTCCACCCATTCCTGCACAAGACGTTGCATTTCCGGATTGCAGGAGAACGTTTCTGTCGCAGGAAGATCCGATCCCGGGTCACTTTCGATGGCACATTCGACGGTTTCATAAAAAAGCATGTAGTTCTGGTAACTGACATACAGATAAATGTAGAACGGAACGGAAGACAGCACCCAAACAAAAACAAGATTGTCAGGAAGGAAGGTCAGCACAGAACAACCGATGCCGAAAATGAGCATCCAATATGTCAGTACCGACATCCATCTGACATAGGTCGCGATATGGTCAGAATAGGTGTCATCCATCTTTTTGACGGCCCGATGGTAGGCCTTGAGCAGGTGTGAGGCCAGAGAGAAACCATACAGGGCAAGCATCAGGGCTAATGAATATATCAGGCCGGCTTTCAGTGTGCCGTCTTCGGTGAACAAGAGCGCGGAGACGGACAGGATGACATATAAAAGCCATGACAGACAATGTCTCACAATGATCTTCCGTGTGATGTAGGAGCGGTTCAGAAGTGTGTGAAGAGCCGCGACGAACAACCCGTAGCCGAAGAAATACGTTGAGAGATTCATCACAATCGCTGCATTGACGTTAACCTGCCTTATGTCAAAGCACAGATGGACGGCATAATTTGCCGCCAGCACCAAAAGCGCCGCCCCCATTAAATTCCTTGACCGCAGGTAGTTGGCGAACAGCCTCTTGTCGGGGACCTTCCCGAAGAAGAACCTAAAGACAAAGAACGCCATCAGGGTCAAGGCAATGCATAGGGAGTATCTGTACAGATCGATGTTCATGGTGTCAATGCGATGGAATGCCTTTACTCGATGCAACTGGTGAGACAGGTCATCGAGGCGTCGGGACGGAACTCGATGCCGGTGGAGGTGGCGGGGATGAGAACGGTCTCGCCCTGACGGAGGGTCACGACGTGCTCCTGGCCGTCATTCTCATGGTCAACAAGGCTGCCGCCTCCGGCGACGCACATCACGACCACAAAAGAGTCCAGTTTAGAGAGATCCTTGGCGCAAGGCTTGTCCAGGTCGAAGAGCGAGGTGGTGAAGTACTTGCAGCTGACCAGTTTGGTCTCGGCGTCCTTGACGCGGGAATATTCAGTCCTGTAGTCCGGGTAGACATCGTAGTCGATGGCCTCCTTGGCCTGCTCGATGTGCAGTTCGCGGGGCTTTCCGTCAAGACCCAGGCGACCATAGTCATAGATCCTGTAGGTCAGGTCGGATGTCTGCTGGATCTCGGCGACGAAGGCTCCGGCCCCGATGGCGTGGATGCGGCCGGCAGGGAGGAAGAACACATCGCCGGGAGCGATCCTGTAGCTTGCAAGCACGTCGGTGATGGTGTGTTCGTTGACTCTTTGCTCATATTCATCGGGAGTGATCCACTCGGTCAGACCGCTCAGCAGATGGGCTCCCTCGTCGGCTCCGACCACATACCACATCTCGGTCTTGCCTTTCATCCCCGGATGGGTCTTCGCGGCAAGCTCGTCGTTCGGGTGGACCTGGATCGACAGGTCGCTTTTCGCGTCGATGAACTTTATCAGTAGCGGGAATTCCGTGCCGGTCTTGGCGAAGACCTTCTTGCCGACGAGTTCAGGACCATATTCATTCATCACATCGGTCAGGCTTTTGCCTGCAAGAGAGCCGTTGGCTATCGTTGAGACATGGCCCGGGACAGCTGAGATCTCCCAACTCTCCCCTATCTTGTGCCGCTTTGTCTTTACGCCCTTGAACGGGGCGATCTTTTCTCCGCCCCACACCATCTCACGGAGATAGGGCTCAAATTTCAGAGGGTACATATTCGTTAAGTTCTTTTTAAACAATTATTTATCCAGCTCTGTCAATGCGAACGCATAGGCTCCGAGCGAGATGGCCTTGCTGGCTCCGATCTTGGAACGCATCACGCCGACGCGCTTCTGAGGGTCGTAAACCACCTCACGGTCGCTGCCATAGACCTTCAAGGAACGTGCCTCGCCACGGGCGAACTGCTCGAACTCGGCCGGATCATCGAGGTTATAGACCTTCATCTGAACCCGGTTCAGTTCCTCACCGGTGAGCTGGTGCATCTTACCGCGCATGGTGCGTAATATTCCTGGCATCAGGTACTTGTAGTTGTTCATCACTCCGCCTCCGATCACGATCAGGCCATCGATCAGGGTGACCGCCGTGGCCATCGCGTCGCCCGCGACCTCGCCCATCTTGTCGAACGCCTTGATCGCGGCTTCCTTGTCGCCAGGCCTCTTGCCCTCGCAGACCTCGGCGAGATCCTTAGGCTCAAGACCGTGGTTCGGATTGCCGGTCAGCTCACCGTAAACTCTCTTCACGGCACGGATCGAGGCACCGTCCTCGACGATGATGTCCGGCATATCAGGATGCTTGAGACAGAAAGTCTCCACGCAGGAGTTATCGCCACGGTTAAGCTCACCGTTGATGACAGTACCGATTCCCAGACCTGTGCCGAACGTGTAGCCGATGAGGTTGTGGTAACGCTTCGCGCTGCCGGCCTTCGCAAGCCTTTCATTGACCTCAGGGAGAGCTCCGCCGAGAGCCTCGCCATAGGCGTAAAGGTCGCCGTCGTTGTTGATGAACACGGGAATCCCGAAAGTGTCCTCAAGGAAAGGCCCGAGGGCGACCCCATCCCTGAAAGACGGGAAGTTAGGAAGGAAGCCTCCGATGATTCCGTCAGGATAGTCGGCGGGTCCTGGGAAGCAGAAGCTGATCGCGACAGGTTTCTCCTCTCCAAGTTCCTCTTCGATCTGACGGAATCCCTTGACCATCGTGCCGAGGCAGCGGTCAAGGTTGTCGGCGTTGGACGGAAGTGTGATTGGTTCGCAGCAAAACTCACCACCCTTCATCGCGCCGAAGACCATATTGGTGCCGCCGGCGTCAAGGGTCATAACAACTCTGCTGTCATTTCTTATATCAGACATATTCTTGTGTTTAAATTATTGACCAACCTCCTTGAATATTCAAAAAAATCAAGTCTTTTCGTTGCAAAGATAATCATTATCCGTCTTTCGGGCTCACCGTTTGCAGGGAAAATTCGTACCTTTGCACCAATCCTCTATTCTTCACCACTTGTGGTGAAAGCAAGTACCTCCCCCGAGGGGAGGGATTTAGGGTAGGGGTAACGTGAATGAATGTGGGTGGGCAATCACCTTCGGACGTGAGATAAGGTAGTTTACAGCGGGTAGTTGCCTACTTGCGAGAGTTGAAGTTATCTATGCAGAAAAGAAGAAATCGCCAAGGTGGCGAGAACGGCGGTAGGAAGAGCCGCGACAGGAAATTCGGTGCCAGACAGAAGAGCAAAAGAGTGCTGGAAGAGGTGACCGGCAAGGTTCAGATGACAAGGGACGGCTATGTCTTCGTGATCATCGAGGGCGAGCCGGACAATGATGTGTTCGTCAAGGCGTCCAAGACTCGCGGCGCGTTGAACGGAGACACCGTAAGATGTGCGGTGACAAGTGAGAGAAAGGAAGCTTCATCCGATGCGGCCAAAGGCGGACGCAAGGACGCGGCCAGACGCCGCGAGGGAGAGATCATAGAGATTGTAGAGCGCAGCCACAAGCCGTTCGTCGGCGTGCTCCACATTGTCGGCCGGCAGGCTTGGGTGCTGATGCAGTCAAGGAATATGCCGTACGACATCAGCATAGATTTCGACACCCTTCCTGAGGGTGCGAAAAGAGGGATGAAGGTGGCGGCGCTGATAGACGGCTGGGACAAGGGTGAGCCGACCCCTAAGGGTCACATCGTGGATGTGCTCGGAATGCCGGGCGAGAACGACACGGAAATGCACGCCATCCTTGCCGAATATGCCCTGCCTTACAGGTTCGAGCCGGAGGTCGAGAACGCGGCGGATCAGATTTCGGACCAGATCACCGAGAAAGATCTCAAGGGACGTCGGGATTTCCGTAACACTCTGACATTCACCATCGACCCTACGGACGCGAAAGACTTCGACGATGCTTTGTCATTCAAGAAACTGGACAACGGCAACTACGAGATCGGAGTCCACATCGCCGACGTGTCCTACTATGTACTTCCGGGCACAATCGTGGACAAGGAGGCACAGGAGCGCGGCACGTCAGTCTATCTGGTTGACAGGACAGTCCCGATGCTTCCGGAGAAACTGTGCAATAAACTCTGCTCCCTACGCCCACACGAGGACAAGCTGACATTCTCGGTGGTTGTGGAGATGACGCCGCGCGGCAAGATCGAGAGCCGCTGGTTCGGACGTACCGTCATCTGTTCGGACTATCGTTTCGACTACGACGGAGCCCAGCAGATCATCGAGAGCGATGGTAAGGAGCCTGCGGATCCGGCCATCGGTCAGGATGTCAGGGAGGCCATCGTGACGCTCAACAAGCTGGCATTGACACTCCGCAAGCGTCGTTTCGCCTCAGGAGCCATCAGTTTCGAGCGTCCGGAGATGAAAGTCGAGGTGGACGCGACCGGAAAGCCGATCAGGGTTTACGAGAAAATCACCAAGGAGGCCAACTGGCTGATTGAGGAGTTCATGCTTCTTGCGAACCGTTCCGTGGCCGAGTTCATCGCCACTTCCGGCAGGATGGACGGCAAGGCCGACAAGAAGGCCAAGACCTTTGTTTACCGTGTACATGGCGAGCCTAACACGGAGAAGATCGCGAACCTCGGCCAGTTCGTCAGCAACTTCGGCTTCAAGTTCGGGCCGAGCGGCAACGGACGCGAGATCGCCAAGTCCCTGAACACGCTTTTGGCCGAGGCCAAGGGCACGCCGGAGTGCGACGCTTTCCAGATGATCGCCCTGCGCTCGATGGCCAAGGCGATCTACACCACCGACAACATCGGCCATTACGGCCTTGCGTTCAAGTTCTACACGCACTTCACATCCCCTATCCGCCGCTATCCTGACACAATGGTACACAGGCTGTTGGCCCTCTATCTCGACAATGCCGAGAGCCAGAACAAGGAATATTACGAAGCCCAGTGCCAGCATGCCTCCGAGCGCGAGCAGATAGCGGCGAACGCCGAACGCGACAGCATCAAGTACAAGATGATCGAGTTCATGCAGGACAAGATAGGCAATGAATATGAAGGCTCGATCTCCGGCCTCACCGAATGGGGTATGTACGTGGAGATCAAGCCTACCATGATCGAAGGCATGGTCGCCCTGCGCGATGTGAAGTCCGACTTCTTCGAGTTCGACGAGCAGAACTACCTCATCCGTGGCCGCCGCACCGGCAAGGTCTTCCGACTGGGTGACGCGGTCAAGATCCGTGTGAAGGCCGCCAATCTGGAGCAGAGGCTTCTGGACTACGAACTGGTTGACACCACCACAGACAATGGTTCATCCAATGACGGTTCCGGTAGCGGTTCCGCTGACGGCAAAGCCAAGAAAAAGCCTTTCTACGCCGCCGTGGCTCACACCGATGACCAGCCTAAGCGCAAGTCCTCCAACAAGGACAAGGGCCGTCCCCGCAAGAAGTACGGCCCTAGGTCCTCAAGCGGAAAGAAGGGAAGGTAGGCCTTGCCACCGGCTCTTCTATCATGGGAGGAGTTGAAGTCGGATGCGCTGCTTGATCTTCATGTGACTGTCACGATAGATGACGCGGACATATTCAGGAAGCGGATAGGTAAGACACTCCCGGCTTTGCCAAAGATGAGGAGACGACTTCCTGCGCAGCGGAATGAACTCGTCCTGATGTTCCTTGCGGTATTCGCGTGACATTGAGGCGTTGAATTTTATTATATTCTCTACCTCGGGAGCGGTTCTATCGCTTGGCTCGCATGTCCGCCTTCGTGGGCACCGGACAGTCACCTTGCCATCAGCGGCGCCTCCGAAAACATTGACATACAGGCGATAGCTCCTCTCGCTTCCGGCCTTTGAAGTTCCTTGCTCTGAAGCGTCGGCTTCATGTTCGCGTAAAGCCGTCTCTCGCTTGCACGGAATAGCCCACACCGACAGTTGTTCAGATGTCGGCCTTCCTATGCATTTGTACCTGAGCTTATAATTTCCGTCACGCCTTATCTCCATCACGAAATAGCCTCTTGGAGCACCGCAGTTCTGCATGGCGTAAGGTACCCCTTCAGAATCTTTCACTCCCCGCCACCAACTTCCGCAGGCGGCTCCGGCGGTAATCTCGGGAATAGAATCGTCCCTCGCCACAGAATGAGTATGCCCGCTGACATACAGCATTCGTACGGAGGCGGGTATCAGCGCCAGTACGGAATCCCTGCCTTTCATCTGGCTAAAAGGAATGTGTGTCGCGAGTATGGTCAATGCCGGGATTCTTTCATCGTGTCTCGACCGGCCAGTCCGTGCCTCACGGTCTCCCGGCGCCTCTTTCAACAATGAATCCAACCAATGTTTCTGCATCTCGGTAAACCCTCCCTCATAATCCGTCATTCCAGCCTCAGAGTGCCGCACATTATTCATCATGATGAACCGCACATTTCCTCGGACAAAACTTGTGTCCACATAGCCGACAACCCGGCGCCATGTCACCAAGTCACGAGGCCTGTCCTCGTTCCCGGAAGCCTTCCTGCCACGGTAAACGTCCCTGTCATGATTGCCGGGAGTCAAGAAACAAGGAAATGGCAGTGAATCGATAATGCTCAAAGACTCAGGCAATAACGGCATACTGTCATTGACCAGGTCTCCTAAGAGAAGGCACAGGTCGAGATCCTTTCTTTTGGCCAGTTCACGATAAATAGACTTGCGCGCATACCGCATCTCTGTCGTGTTGTCCACTTGCGGGTCGCCCACAAGCGCCACTCGCAAAACTTGTCTTGAGTGTCTCTCTGATTTGCCTCTGCCATCCTTGGCCAATCCGGTGCTACATGTCAAAGCTAACGTGATGGCGACCAGCGCGAAATGTCTTGGTAATCCTGATCGAACCATATTACTTCCTTAAGATTCCAAAAAGTAACCGGCCATCGTCAAGCCTGTGCCAGGTAGCGATGGCCGGTTATAGTCAATTACATCTAAGTAACGTAAAAAAGGTTATTAAATTACTCACCAGAAGAATAAAGAACATACTTCGTAGCTTTGTCAATAGTCTCCTTGGAAACAATGTATCCAAGGCCCTTGTCATCAAATCTGAGAACTACAAAATCACTTGGATTAGAAGATAGTTTTTCTTCATTCGACCAAGTCTTTGTCTTTGCGTCAATGAATGTGAAATAAGCATATTTGTCATTACCTTCCGGTTTGGTGTAAACAACATAAGGCACATCGTTAGAATCAAGGCTCATTGAGGCAGACCTACTTTTGTCGATGTCAATAGTCATTTCTCCACCGATGAGCGTCTGGGCTTTATCTTTAGCGGCTATCTTTACTACAGCAAGATTAAACAATTTCTCAACGGAATAGTCTCCACCTGCCATCACATAGATATCTCCATTAGAAGCGATATCGAAATCAAAAGCCCTGAGATTGAGAATAGCATCTGTAGATCCATCAGCCTTTTTCAGTTTCAGACTCTCAAATACTGCACCCCAAGCATTGGAAGCATACTTGTACAAAGAAACGCTTTGGGTATTCTGGTTATATATAAACAAATAAGGAACACCAGCTACATATTTGCCCAAAACACAATAAGCATAATCCGTAGCATTCCTGCCAGGAATACTAATGGCATTTGTCCATGCAGAACCATCGAAATGAGCAAGATTCAGTGCACGTCTTTCCACTAGAACTTTTCTTTCATCATTGTACTGAGCGCACCAGATATCGGAAGTGGAAAAGGCAAACAGACCAACTGAAGAATTAGAACCACCTCCAGTCTTATACATAGCATTAGCTTCACCTACCAATTCGGCTTTTGAACCTGATACCTTCATGACGCACTGCTTCTTTACGACTTTATCCAAGAATGACACGTAAGGAGTTCCATCAGAACAGATGTCTATTGCAAAATGCTCTGAACCAACTTCCGCCAACGCACCTGCGACATCCTTGAGTTCGGCGCCGTCCAATTTAAGGAGGTGTGGCACGGCGACCTTGTCCGCATTGACGGAGGAACCTGCCACATAAGGGGCTCCATCCTTAGGATTAATCGCAAAAGCAGGATTACTGTCCATGACCAATGAAGACTCGGCCACCTTGCCCCATTTGGCAGGTTCGGCGATCTTTACGGACACTGTGTAAGCCTTGAAATTATTCTTAAGGAACACCACAAGCTGTACTTCGGCTGAGAAATCCACAGGAGTGACACCACTTACGATGTTCTTCCCGTCAGGAGCGCCGCTTGCGTCAGCCACGTTCACGGAAGCCCCCTCTGTCACCGCGAACCCGGGAACGAGAGTCTTAAGAGCGGCAGGGTCGGTACCATAGGGTAAGGTGAAACTGATAACGCCCGTGCTGATGTTTTCCGCGATATAATCAGTCTTCAAAACGCCGGCATTGTCCTTGGCATAAAAGCCGAATGATGAGAATGAGACGGGGATGATTTCTTCCTCCTCCTTGTTTTTGTCGCAGGCAGCGAAGAGTGCTACACTCGCAAGAGCTGCCAATAAAAACCGTTTGAACATAAATTTAAAAATTGTGGCATAACCATGCCTGATTACTAATATGCTATTATCTTATTATCTTACACTGTACTTTCTGAGGACCAAATCCTTCATCAGTTTGTCCGGACCCGGATAGCCGAGCGTCACGCCTTCTGCTGACACCAGGCTGATGGTCACCGTGTTATCCTTCGACGCATCGATGTCATGAGGCAGCCAGTCGATTTTGATAACCTGGTCATACACGCCCGGCAAGAATGTGATCTTACCCCCGGCAGTCGCCACTTTGTAATCCGTCCCCTCCGCCAATCCGCCGCCGCAAGTCACCTCGAATGAGACGACAATCGGTTCTGTCGGCTTGGGACCGGTGTAATGCACTGTGTATGAGCCAGTGAACTCTCCTTCCGCGTTGATGCTGACCACAGAGGACTTCGCGGTGTCGAATGCCACGAAGGAATCCTTGAAAGTCTCGATCTTGTTGCAGGCGCAGACCATGGCCGTAAGGGTCAATGCTGCCAGCCCGAGACCTTTGCCCAACAGTCTCCAAATGCTGTCAAATCTATGTAATGCTTTGTTAATCATCTTTTTGTGCTGTTTATAGGGTTTGGTTGCATAGCCTTGTTCGCATCCAACTCCACAAGCGGTACCGGGAGTATGAACCTGTCATCCGGGAACGTCATGGACAGTACGGAAGAGCCGCAGGCGGCATCTCTGGACAAGGCCTCATGCCTTCTTGTTATGTCGAACAATCGATGGCCCTCAAGAAACAGCTCCTTGATGCGTTCGTTTTGGATAATCACATCCAGGTCATCTGCATTGGCATAAGCAATGTCGATGTCGGACACATTCACGCCCCTTGCCCTTGCCTCCAGCGCTGCGACATCAGCCGCCGCGGAGGCGAGATCTCCTTCGTGGCAGGCGGCCTCCGCTCTGATCAGGTACATCTCCGAGAGCCTTAGGACGAATGGGTCGTAGCGTTTTTCGCTTTCGGCAATGTCTTCGGTGTCAATAAATTTCATGCAAACTCCGCTGTAGCTTCTTCCGTCTGCGGCTGTGTGGGAAAGTAATTCGGAACGGATGTCCGAACCGGCCCATCTGCTGCTTTCCGAACTGAAAAGGTCGAGGAGTTTGCCCGAAGGATACATCTGAGGATTCGTGTAATCGAAGGTTGACCTCAACTTGGCTCCTGCGGAAAGTCCGTTGAGACGGAATATCGCCTCCTGACCTTCCTTGCGCCTGCAGAACATCGCCACATAATCAGAGCGCGGAGTCAGTGAAAGGCCATAACCGGTAATCACTTCGGAAGCACATTTGAGTGCGTCTCCATAGTTCCCCATGTAGAGATGGATCCTGGCCATCAATGCTTTGCAGGCGGCAGGAGACGCATAGAAACATCCTTTGCTCCATCCGTCGGAGAACATCTCCAACGCAGTTTCGAGATCTCCAAGAATCTGTCTATAAGTGCTTGCGGCAGAACTTCTTGCGATTTCATCCTTGACATCAGGGATTTTGGTCATCACGGCTGTTCCGAGGTGCGAGGCATCGTTGCTGTAAGTGTAGGTCTGTCCATAAGCGAGGCAAAGATCCAGATGCAGCAAGGCTCTCAGAAAATATGCCTGGGCTATGTAGTTGCGGACAGTCGCGGTCTGCTGCGGGAAGCGCTCGGAGACAGATGGCCCATACTGGATCACCTCATTGGCATTGGCGATAATCTCATAGCCGTTCTTCCAGATGTATCCAACCGCCGTAGTCTCCTCACTTTCGTCCGAAATAAAGTCGAACTGCTGTCTCCATTCGGATGTTCCTGACTGGAAACGTACAAGATCGCCTGTCACTTCCGGGTACAGAACCATGTAGGAGTCATAGAACTTGTAAGTAAGCCCATAAGTGCCTGACACCGCAGCCTCCAATGCGTAAATGTCAGAGTAAAAATTCTTTATGGAAGTCTTGCCGGTCTTTTCCACCTCCAGAAAATGACAAGAGGCCAGAAGCGGAAGCATCGACAGGAAGGCAAGTATATTCTTTATTATTCTCATTCTCGGATTATTGTTAAATGTACTAAAAACCGATGTTGACACCGAGTGTCAATGTCCTTGTCCGCGGATAGCCATACATCATGGTCTTGTAAGAGTTCAGGCCGCTTTTCTGATCAGGCGTGAATATGTAGAGATTGTCGATCACCATGGATGCGGACGCACTCTTCAGGTGCATTCTGGCAAGCAGTTTCTCAGGAAGGTTGTACGTCACTGAGACATTGCTCAAATCGAAGTTGGTTCTGTTGTAGATGAATCTTGTGGAGTTCATCGTCGATTTCGATGAAAGCTGTGACACTTTCGGGAACTTGGAAGGAACCCCAGGAGTAGTCCATCTATATTTGTAGACCTCCACGGCCTGGTTTGCACTTATGATGTCATAGCCGTCCTTAAAGTAGATGCTTGCATAGGTTGGCAATGCGTAACCGCCTATCAGATAATTGATCTGGAACGAGAAAGTCCAGTTCTTCCAGCTGAGGTTGTTCACCAGACCTCCGCTCAGAATCGGTGTTCTGCTTTTATAAGGAACCCTGTTGGCGGTACTGTAAGTGCGGGTGATGTTTCCGTTCTTGTCATACCACATCGGAGAGCCGTCGCTTGGATCCACGCCAGCCCAGCGCACAAGATTCCATGTCTGGGAATCGTAACCTTCCATCCACGCGTAAGATCCGAAACTGGTCGGAACCCCGTTGTACAATTCGAGAATCTTGTTCGAGTTATGCGCGATGTTGAAATTCGTCGTCCATGTGAAGTTCCTGCGGGCGAAATTCGTGCTTGAAAGGCTCAGCTCAACTCCGCTGTTCCTCATCCTTCCGATGTTGGAAGAAACTCTGTCTGAGGATAGTACACGTGAAACGTAGATTTTGCTCAGCATGTCACTGGTGACATTGTTGTAGTACTCTAGTTCGATGTCGATTATCTTTCTGAGTTCGAGACGAACACCGGCATTGATCATCCTGGTCTTCTCCCATGAGAGGCCAGGGTTTGGTATGGAGCCGATTATGGCTCCGGTGCCGCCGGCGTAGGAGTAACTGCTGCCATAGACGTAGGTGCCGTCTGCTCCGGATGTGTCCACACGGGAGTTTCCTGTAAATCCGAACGAGGCCTTGAGTTTCAGCATCTTTATCAGTTCGTTGCGGAAGAAATCCTCTTTGTGGACATTCCATGACAGGCCGGCTGACCAGAAGTTGGACCATCTGGAGTACTCGCCGAAGTCGGAGTTGCCGTCACGTCTGATGTTGAATGAAGCGTAATACCTTGAGTCGTAGGAATATACCGCCCTTCCGAGGAAGGACATCTTGCGTTCGATGTTCGCCGAGCTATAGCCCTTCCTGGAGGCCTCGTCCGCATATCCTACCTCTTGAATGTTATCGTTCATGAATCCGCTGCCTGTAGCGTACAGGGTCTGATACTTAACCTGTCTGAGCTCGACGCCGGCATAGGCGCTGACGTTATGTCTGTCAGCGAATCTCTTGTCGTAATTGAGCCGTTCGACATTAGTCCAGTTCATGTATGACGCGTCAGCCCTGCGGGAACTGCCTTTCGGATTTCCCGCCGAGTCCATTCCGCTCAGAGTCGTCCGTGAATAATAAATGTCCTCGTGACTGTGGGTGTAATCAATGGCATACTGCGAGGTGAACTTCAGTCCGTCGAATATTTTCGCCTCTACTGAAAAATTAGCGGAGGTCATCACTGAACGCTGTGTGTTGGTGTTGGCCTCACGGGCAGGCACCTCGTTCTTTGTGAACTTACGCATGACCCATCCGCCGGAGGCCTCGTCATACACCTTATTATAGAGCCTGAACGACCCGTCACTCAAGTACGGCTCAAAGATCGGAAGGGTTTCAAGAAAGCCTCTGTACAGAGGGAAAAGATTGTTGGTGTTGTAGGACGCTGAGAGCTGAGCGTTGAATCTCAGCCATTTGGTGAAATCGTAGGAATTTCTGGTCCTGAAGGAGAAGCGCTGCTGGCTGTCACTTTTTACAGTGTTGTCTGTCTTGTAGTAAGAGCCTGTCACATAATTAGAGGTCTTCTTCGTGCCGCTGGTGAGGGATAGGTCGGCGTAGAGATTGGTGCCGACTCCTAAATATTCTTTTGACCAGTCAGTGTCCGTCGTGGAGTAAGAATTATAGTCGTTATCCTGATAGGGGAATGTCTTAAGACTGTTTCCCGCATTGGTCCAGGCCTCTTTTGCGACTGCAAGGTACTGCTCCTGGCTCATCATTCGGAACTCCGTGCTTTTATCTATGGTCGCCACGCCGAAGTTGACTCTCGCGCTTATTGCGAGAGGCTTGTTGTTGGAGCCGGATTTCGTGGTCACGAGAATGACACCGTTGGAGCCGTCCGCACCGTAAATGGTCACTTGGTCAGCATCCTTCAGAACCGTAATGGACTCTATGTCATCAGGATTCAGGTATGACAACGGCGAGACGGTGTAAGATGTTCCCGCCATCTGATTAGTCCTGCCTCCTGTGTAGACAGGCACTCCGTCGATGACCCAGAGAGGTTCGTTCGAAGCACTCAAGGACGCTTCTCCCCTGATTCGGGTTTCATACCGGCTTCTGGTCGTGCCGGCGGCGTCAGTGTTCGGCTCGATGCTCATACCCGGAACCAGTCCGGTCAGGAGGTTGTCAATGCGGGCTTTCGGTTTGTCTTTCAGCTGGTCCGCGTTTACCTGAAACGCGCTTCCGATCAAGTCTTCACGGCTTTGCTTCGTTCCATAGGCGCCGATGATCACCGAGCCGTCCAGCTCGTTATCCTCCTCAAGGCGGACGTTCAATGTTCTCTGTCCACTGACGGTTATTTCCTTTGTGCGCATGCCAAGGTATTGGAACACAAGAGTATAAGATTCCCCTTCGGCGGGAGCCTTGATGCTGTAATACCCGTCAATGTCAGCGGATGTCCCGATTCTTGTGCCTTTAATGATCACGCTGGCCCCAGCCAACGGCTCTCCGTCGGCAGTGGTGATTTTTCCCGTGACTTTATCGGTGATTTTGTCAGAGGATGTCTTGGTCTGATAGGTGTCACGGCTCCTCGTGTCGGTTCCCGCCGCCTGGATGTCCGGGGAGGGAAACGATAAACATAAGACAATCAGAAGTATCTGACTGTATAATACTTGCAAAGTCCATTTCATACACTGCCAAATATAGTAATAATTCTAAAAAATGAGTGGGCTTTGTCCGGAAAATCCGGATTTTCGTTGTCCGGGCGAGGTTTTAAGCCCCGGCTTATTTCTCAGTGAGTTCGATGGCGACACCGCCGCCTCTGGCCATGAAGACAGGGATCACGCTTTCGGAAGTCACTTCCTGTTCGGTAATCGTGTAGGCCTGCGGATTCTTCTGGTAGTCGGCGTCGGGAGCGTCGGCATAGATCTTGGCCACATAGGTCTTTCCCGGATCCAGGAAGTTCATCGGGACATCCAAAGTCCTGCTGTTCTCGTCAGTGACACCACCGACAAACCATTGGCCTGATTTCTTGGCCTTGCGGGCGACAACAATGTAGTCACCAGGCTCGGCGAGGAGATATTTGCTCTTCTGCCAGTCCACGGCGACATTCTTGATGAACTGGAACGCGTCGGCAAACCGGTCATAATGCTCAGGGAAGTCGGCGGCCATCTGGAGAGGGGAGTACATCGTCAGATAAAGTGCAAGCTGGTTCGCGATGGTGGCATTGACCTTGGATGTGTTCGAGCAGAATCTGGAAAGATCCATCTCGAATATTCCCGGGGTGAAATCCATCGGGCCGCCATTGAGTCTTGTGAACGGAAGGACGGTCACGTGCATTGGCTGGGTTCCGCCGAATGCCTGATACTCAGTACCTCTGGCGCTCTCGTTGCCAACGAGGTTAGGATAGGTGCGGCAAAGGCCGGTCGGACGGACAGCCTCATGGGCATTGACCATGATGTGGTGCTTCGCGGCCTCCTTGACGGCATAAAGATAGTGATTGACCAGCCACTGACCGTAGTGATGCTCTCCAAGAGGCAGAATGTCACCGACATAGCCACTCTTCACGGCATCGTAGCCATACTTTTCCATAAGACTGTAGGCGGCATCCATGTGTCTTTCATAATTACGCACGGAAGAAGAGGTCTCGTGATGCATGAGAAGCTTGACACCCTTCGAGTGGGCATAGTCATTCAGAGCCTTGATGTCGAAATCAGGGTACGGTGTCACGAAATCGAACACATAGTCCTTGTTACAGTTAGCCCAATCCTCCCAGCCGACATTCCAGCCCTCCACAAGCACCTCGTCGAAACCGTGCCTGGCCGCGAAGTCAATGTACTTGCGGACATTCTCGTTATTGGCCGAGTGCCTGCCGTTCGGCTTGGCGGAGGCGTAGTCGGTGACACCGAGATGAACCGAGGAGAAGTCGTCCGTGTAGGCCCAGGAGCCTTTACCTGTGATCATCTCCCACCAGACACCCACATATTTCACGGGATGAATCCATGAGACGTCGTCGTAGGCGCAAGGCTCGTTGAGATTCAGCACCAGCCTTGACTCCAGCTGCCTGCATGCGTCATCCACCACCTGGACAGTTCTCCAAGGACTCTTGCAAGGAGTCTGAAGACGTCCGCGCCAACCCTGCGCGTCAGGTGTAAGCTCGGTTCTGAAGGTCAGAGTCGAAGGATCCAGATCCAAACTCATGCATGAATAATCAACCAATGCGGCCTCATGAATATTCACGTACAACCCTTCGTCGGTCTTCATCTGGAGGGAGGTCTGCACCCCTGTCATCGAGAATGGTGTCTGTGATGAGTTCCCGCAGAACGCACTCTCCATCCTGGACTTGATCCCGCTGAGGCGGGAGACGGTATATTCATACTCCTGGGTGTCGTAATCGCCTGGGATCCAGAACGCTGTGTAGTCTCCGCCCATGGCGAACTCCGTCAACTCATCCTTGATCACGAAATAGGTCAGTTCCTTCTGTTCCGGGAACTCGTAGCGGAAGCCGAGGCCGTCGTCGAAAAGGCGGAAGCGAATGGTCATCCTTCTGTCTGTGGCCGTTTGCACGAGATTGACAGCCAGTTCATTATAATGATTGCGAATCTCGGATTCCTCACCCCAGACAGGGCTCCAGGTCTCGTCGAAAGAGCAGGTGTCCACGCTCTCCACCTTGAATCCGTCGTGGAAAGACCAGCACGGTTTCCCGTCCTCTTTCCGGATGCCCTTATCCCCGAAAACCAGTTTCTCAGCCTTAAGCACACCGCGCATCTCATACCCCAGATGGCTCGGACGAAGAATGGTGGTCTCGCCGTAACTTAATGAATATGTTGGACTTCCGTCCGGTGCGATGGTGAATGTCATGGAAAGCTTCCCGTCCGGAGATTTCAATACGGAAACGTCGGAAGGCTCTGCCTGCTCTTTCTGGCCGGAGCCGCCGCAGGACAGAATCAATGTCGATGCCGCGCAAATGGCCGCACCTGCTAAAAGCAATTTCTTCAAAAGGTTCATGTCAATGATGATCTGCGTTAATCAAATTTGAATATGTAATCTCTGCCTCATACTAGGTTCCTTTTACAAATTAGCCTTGGCCTTTGCCGGCGCTATACGCTGAGAGCAAAGGCTTAACGCAAAGGTAAGTCATCCGCGCCGCAAATCCAACATATTCCTTTAAGAATATGCAGGACTTGCGGCGCGGGCGAAAGGAGGTCGAGCCTCGTCGTTTTCCTCTTGAGGCGCTATCGGTCGATGGTGATTCTGTGGGTGCCTGGCCTCAGCTGGCGGTCGGAGCCGCCGTCGATCCGTACGGTCGCGGTGGTGTTCTCCGGGATGGTGACATCAAGATGGATCTTGCGTCCGTCTTTTTTCCAGCCTGCCTTGATGAGGCCTCTGACGGAGTTGTAGGAGGCATTGGCCCACTCCAGACCCTCGACGAAATGAGGGGCGATGATGATGTGGCCGAAACCTGGGGCAAGATCGTCTTTTCTGATGCCGACGATGTCGTTCACAAGCCATGCGGAGATGTCTCCGAAGAAGATGTGGTCGAGCGACGCGTCGTTGAACCTTTGTGACAATGTCCAGGTCTCCGCAAGAGAGGTGTAGCCGTCGTGGATCCATGCGAGCCAGGACGGATGATCCTCCTTCGAGGCCATTTCGTACGCCAGGTCGGCAAGGCCATATTCAGTCAATGTCCTGAGGACGACCTTCGATCCCATCGAACCGAAGTTAAGGTGGCCGTCATTGTCCTTGACAAACTCTTCCAGCTTCGCGACAACCTTTGGAATCTCCGGACCCGGCACGACCTTGACGTACAGGGCGGCTGCCTGGCCGGTCTGCGTGCCGGAAGCATAGACTCCGGTCTCCGGGTTGTAGAACTTCTTGTTGATGGCGTTTCTCAGGCGATCCTCGTTGGCCATCAGGGTTGATGACTCTTTGCTGAGGATGAAAGAGAACTCTTTCATTATCCTGTAGTCGTAGTAGTAGAACAGCGCGGAAGTGAACTCCGTAGGGGTCTTCGCCTCGTATGGGAGCCAGTCTCCGATTCCGTAGGACACAAGTCCGTCCGGATCCTCCCTTGCCTTAAGGTAGGCGAGGTACCTCTCGCACATCGGCCAGACCTTCTCGATGATGGTCTTGTCGCCGTAGTAAAGGTAGAGGTTGTACGGGATGATGAACATGGCCGCGTCCCAGACCGGGCCGATCCAGTCGTCGTAGCCCCAGTCGCTTGTCGGGATGATGCCGGAGATCTGCCCGCTCTCTTTCTGGTTGTCAATGAAATCGTCCAGCCATTTCTCGTAGGCGAGGATGCTGTCGTAGTTCAGCAGACCGATCTCCTGAGAGAGGTAGGCGTCCGCCGTCCAACCGTTTTTCTCCCTTTGTGGGCAGTCGGTCGGGATGGACATGAAGTTGTTGCAGTAGGTTCTTCTGGTCATGTTCCAGAGGGTGTCCAGCAGCTTGTTGGAACATTCGAATGTGCCGGCGGATTCCTGATCCGTGTAGAAGTACAGCGCATGGAGCGACTCCTTGTCCAGCTTCATCGGGACGCTGGTCTTGACCTCGGCGTAGCGGAATCCGTGGTAGGTGAAGGACGGAGTCCATTCCTCAGTGCCGCTTCCCTTGAGGATGTACTTGTCTGTCTGGAACTCGTAGCCCGGAAGAGGCTTGTAGTAGATGTTGATGTTCCCCGGCTCAAGGCTGCCGTCTTCCTTGACAAGCTCGGCATGGATGACCGACACTTCCGTGCCGGCCTCACCGCTGACGCGGAGCCTGCACACACCGGAGATGTTCTTTCCGAAATCGAATATGTACGATGTGTCTCCGAATGATCTGACGGCGACCGGCTCGATCTCTTCCGTAGGCCTGATCTGCGGCATCTTCTGGGCCACGAGCAGAGGCGACGGGTCCGGAACCTCTCTTGCTGTGCTCCACGAGGAGTCGTCGAATCCGGTCTCGTACCATCCGGCGATCTCTTTCCTGGCGTCGTAGGTGTCGCCCGAGTAGATGTTGTTGCTGATGTACGGCCCGTCGGCGGTTGTCTTCCAGGTCTTGTCGGAAGCGATCACGCTCGTGGTTCCGTCCGCATGTGTGACATGCAGCTCCAGGATGAATCTCGCCCTGCCGCGCCATCTGGCATTCTCGAAATTCCAGGTGGCCACAGGCTTTATCTCATTGTAGAACCCGTTGCCTAGCACGGCGGTGATCACGTTCTCTCCGGATCTGACCTTTCCGGTCACGTCCGTTACGGTGTAGAGATTCCTTCTGTCGTAATGGGTGTAGCCGGGATCAAGAAACGCGTCGGAGACCGGCTCGCCGTTCAGTCTTACCTCCGCGTAGGCGCACGCGCTCATGTAGACTCTCGCCGAGACTACATCCTGCCCGGCGTCGAACTCTTTCCTGAACATCGGGGCCGCCTCGAAATCCTTGTCATGGGAGTCTGTGACCCAGACCGCTTTCCAGTCAGTCCTGCCCATCAACGCGGTCCGGAACTTCGCCGGCTCCGAGACAAGAACCTTGGTGGAGTCCGCGTTCCAGGCGGTGACCTGCCAGAAATATTCATGGTCGCTTACCATCAGACCGGTGTCCTCCATCCTCGCGAACGGAACGGATGAGGTGACCGTCCCGGAACACCAGATGTCAGGGGATGACAGCTTCTCTTCCGAACTGGCTACGGCCAAAGAATAGGAGTGCTGGACAAAGCCGTCCACCCCATCGTAGATCCAGGTGAAGCGAGGCGCCTGTACGTCCACCGTCAAAGGTGACCGCTGGTACTCGCATCTTAAGTCCGTGATCGAGTTGCCGGCCTCGTTTCCCACAGAGCAGGAAAGCATTGTGGCGGCAAGGCACAAGCATGTGGTGAGAGAGAATGAAAATCGCATAACTTAATCGAATAAATTGGGTATTTTTCTTCGCAAATATAGTAAAATATTCATATATTTGCAGCTAACAAATAGTATTTTACAATGAACATTATTTCCTGTTTCAGAGGAGCCTTGCGGGCTGCCTTATGTTTGTCCGTCCTCTCGTCTTGCTCAGGGGCGGTTACGGGTCCGTCCTACGAGGTGAGGACTCCGTTGTCATCCACCGGGATAAGGCTTGAGGGGCTCGGAGTGGAGCTTGACCCTCATTTCATTTCCCAGAATGTCACCAGAAACGACGGCGCCACCCTGGAGGACTGGCGTGACATTGTTGTGCGCAGGGTGAAGATGATGGATGTTCAGAGATTCCGCGTCATGCTGCTGCCTCATTGGTGGGAGCCGGTCAATGACAATCAGGATTCCCAAGTGGCTGACATGGACAGGTTTACTTTTGATTCTGCCGAGATGAGGTCTGTCTGCGCGGTGCTTGATCTGGCTCAGGAGACGGGCGCGAGTGTGACGTTGGTGCTGTGGGGCTGCCCTGCGTGCTGCTCCTTTGTGGACGAAGGCGTTCCCTCTCACGGACAGAGGCACTTCCTATGTGACAGGAGCGGGACGAACTGGGTGACGGCTCCGGGAGACAATGAGGAGTTTGCCGAGAACTTCTCCGTGGTTGTCAAGCATCTTATTGAGGACAAGGGCTATACCTGCATAAAGGAGGTCACTCCTTTCAACGAGCCTGACGGCAATGTCTGCGAGCCGGATCAGTACATCCAGATCGTAAAGGCTCTGGACAGGCGCTTCCGCCTGGACGGTATCCGTGACAAGGTGCGCTTCAATCTGTCTGACAACACGGACTGCCGCCGGTTCTTCCTGAAGGAGTGCGCCGACAACCTTGCCGACTATGCGGACATGTTCAACTCCCACACCTACATGTGCGGCTACGAGTCGCCGAACAGTTATGCCCTCGGATGGGAGAAGGACAACATCGATGTCGTCAGGAAGACAGGCAAGCATCATTTCGTCGGCGAGTTCGGCTCCAACCTCTGCCAGGGAGCGTCAAGGCAGAAGGACATAAATTGGTACAAGAGGGGAGTGCTGATCACCCGCAACTGTCTGAATTTTCTGAACGCCGGTGCGGTAGGCGCGAGCTATTGGTCGCTGATCGACCAGTACTACAATAAAGGCGCGTCCTACGGGGAGATGCAGCAGCTCGGCCTTTGGCGCTATAAGAAATGTGCCTATCAGGGCGCGGACGCGGAAGGCTTCGAGGAGGACTACCAGCCGAGGCCGAACTACTACGCCTACTCACTTCTGACCCGGTTCGTCAGGAGGGGCGACGAGGTCTTCCCGCTTGACCTGCGGAATGAATATGCCGCCGGCACCGCGTTCAGGTCTGAGGACGGAAGATGGACCTATGTCTTCGCGAACGGCTCGGAGGACGATGCCGAGTTCAATCTTTTCAACGTCAATGACGTGAATCTCGGCGATTGTGATGTCTACAGGTACACAGAGGCCGGTCTGCCGGATGATGATTCGATGATCTCGCCTTGCGGTGTCCTCAGGTCTTCGGGGAAGAGCTACAAGGTCTCCGTCCCTGCCCAGAGTGTCTTGCTCCTTGAACAAAAATATTCAGAATAATGAAAAAGTTGATCTTACTGGCGGCATTGTTGCTGTCGCCGCTGTCCATGCTGTCACAGAACGCAACCATCGAGCATCCTTGGAAGGGGGCGAGAGTGGCTTTTATCGGTGATTCGATAACAGATCCCGGCGCGGTGCCGGACAATCATGACTGGACCGGACGGGATGACATCCATTATTGGGGCTATCTCCAGAAGTGGCTGGGGATCAGACCTTTCGTGTATGGTGTCAGCGGGCGGCAATGGAATGATGTCGTCAATCAGGCGGAACAGTTGAGGAAGGAACACGGTGACGATTTCGACGCCATCACGATATTCCTTGGCACAAATGACTTCATCGGCGACGTTCCTTTGGGGGAATGGTACGAGCGGACGCTCAAGACCACGAAGGCGGCGATGGGGTACCCTGCGAGGGAATATGAATGGCTCGCCAGAACCCCGGTGATGGACAATACGACATTGAGGGGACGCATCAACATAGCTGTCAGCACATTGAAGAGTATGTTCCCGCAGAAGCAGATCGTCATCCTCACCCCTATCCACAGGGCCTTCGCCACCTTCGGCGCGGAGAATGTCCAGCCGGACGAGTCTTTCCCGAACAAGATCGGGATCTATTTCCTTGAATATGTCAACGCGGTCAAGGAGGCGGGAAATGTGTGGGGAATCCCTGTCGTGGATCTGAATTCCCTGTGCGGCATCAATCCGATGATCGAGGAACAGGTGCTCTATTTCGGCAACAGCGAGACCGACAGGCTCCACCCTAACGCAAAAGGACATGAGCGCCTTGCAAGAACGCTCATGTACCAGTTGCTTACGTTGCCGTGCAGGTTTTAGGACGGAGTCCTTCTACTCCGGCTTGATCTCCTTGAACTTGTTGTTGTACCTTCTCATGAAGCCGAAGGCCATGTTGCCATATTCAGTGCCGGCCTTGAAGCTCCATTCGATGTCTCCTTTCAGGGCGTAGTTCCAGATCAGTGACAGCTGGACTTTCTGAGAAAGGTGCATTGAGTAGTGTCTTTTGACGATCGTCGAGTCACCTCTGGCAGTCTTCGGCCCGGTGAACTCGCCGATGTAGTAGGCCTTGCCCAATGTGGCCGCCGCATCCTTGGCCTTCGCCACCTGATAGGAAAGGTTCAGTTCCCCAAGATCCGAGAAGACCCGTGGCTCATCGTAGACATGTTCCGACATTCCGTTCATCGGCTTTGGCGTCATCACTCCTGTGATCTCGACATATTGCTTGAATGAGTCGGTTGCCCAGGACTTGTTGTGCGCCAGGTTCCACTGTGCGTTGCGCATGACGCTGTGTCCGCTGAGTATCAGGCGGTCCTGCGGGTCGAGCGAGGCGACGGTCTCCGCGAATCCTTTGCATGCGGTCTCTACCGCTGCCGCCGGAAATTCCGCATAGCCTGCGATGTCGATGTCGGCCCCGAGGTTGAACTCATTGCCGAACTCCCATGCTGCGAGACATTTGTGATCCTTCAGCGTGTTGACGATGTCCTTTGTGTAGTCGATCATCAGCTTGTAGGTCTTGCTGGATGTGTTGCCCCAAGCCTTGATCTCCTCTCCGCAGTATTCAGGGAAGCATTCCTTGTTCCAGAAGACCGACGGGATGAGAAGAATGTGCCTCTGGTCGCACAGGTCGGCCAGTTTCTTGAGATTCGACAGAAACTGCTCCTTCTGTTCTGTGTAGTAATGCATCTGGTTCGCATAGAAAGGACTGCAACTGAAGCGTACAATCGGAACCTGCTCTTCCTCAAGAACTTTGACGGTTCTCTCCATCATGGCGGTCCCCATCCTGTCCGCCTCGTGGCATTGGACGAAGAGGTTGTAGCAGTTGACTCCCGTGACGTAAAGAAGCTCTCCGCCAAGGGTCATCCTTGGCTTGCCGGACTTCGTAGAACCAAGCTGTAGTCCTAATTTGCCGGAATAGCTGTCGTTCCAGTAGACCTCGGGGGCGTAAGGGGCGGTTTTTTCGATTTCCTTTTCATCGCTGTCCTTCTGGCAGGCTGACACCGCGAACGCGAGAGCGATGACCGATAGTGTGAGGATTACTTTTTTCATAATAAAGAAGATAAGAGGAAGCCGGCAGGTTTCCCTGATCCGGCTTCCAACACAACCAATATTAAATTATTTAGAGAATCTTACGCAACGTACAGGGTGTCCGGTCGCGCGGTCATAGTTGTCGTAGGCATCGTCTGTTCCGCGCAGTCTGAACGCATTTTCAGGATTGCCCCAGGATGTCGAGCAAGACCAGAGTCCGCAGAAGCCTTCCTGATTAAACCAACCGTAACCGCCGGAGTAGAGGAATCCGCTGGCCGGAATCTTCAGCTGGCCGTTGAACAACGTGATGAAGGAACCCTGGTTGGATGCGCCGGCTCCGAGGCCTGCCGCAAGTGCGTTTGCCGTGCAGACTGAATAACCCGCAGGGCAAGGGTCGTAGATGGTCTTGATGGAAGACTTGGCCGCAAGACCGTCAGCTTCGAAGTTCACACCCCAAAGGTATCTTTGCGGAGCCTCAAGCAGCCAGTCATTGTTGCGGCTGGATGCCCTGATGTAAGTGTCCGGATGTGCCACTGAGTATTCAACTGTGTTCTTGACGTTTTCATCGTCATTGGCCCCGCCGGCGACAGGATGGAATTTGCCTTCTCCCTTTCCGCTGTCGAACTCGATGATTGATGAGAATGGATCCTTTCTGCCCCACTGGAAGTAGAGTCCATGATCATCGACTGACTTCGCTCCGAGGTTTCTGTCCATGAAGTCCCATTCTCCGAGATGCAGGTCTTTTATCTTGCCTGTACTCCAGATGTTCCAGCTCCAAATCACGTTTCCTGCCTCGTCTGTCGCGGCGATGACGGCGTTGCCGTCCTTGCCGGAGCATGCGAAGTAGATCTTGCCGTTCTCGTAGGAGACACCGGTGATGAGTCCGCTGACTTCTTCCCAGACGAGTTTGGCTCCGGCAGGAGAGAGTGTCGCTGACTGATCCTTGAATGTAGGATGGATACCGGCCTGTCCGTTGCCTTTGACCGTGGCGTCAAAGTAGTAGCCTCCGCCGGATGTGATCATGTAGCAGTTGGCCCTTTCTGTCTCATCTTCATTGATGTCGGAGTAGAGTACGAACTGTTGACGTGAGATGTTGAGTACTCTGGCTTTGGTGATCTTTTTCGGCCCGGCCACGTCGATGAAGTTGAGTGCTCCGTCGGCGGACTGTACCTTGATGCTGAATCCCTCATCGTAGTTGCCGTAAGGCAGGAACACCACGAAATCCTTCGCCACTTGCGTCAGCTGTATGCCGCCATCACAATCGATGACCGTGGTAGAGGAGCCACCACTCATCTGTACAGAGATCACACCTTCATTGTCAGCAGTGACCATCATGTCTCCGTTGATGATCTCACCGCCTTTGGCTGTGATTTCGACCTTGCTTATGACCACCTCCCCCGTGAGTTTCACGGATACACCTCCGAGAGGAGCCACGAATGACAGATTGTCGCTCTTTTTCTTGTCGGTAACCGCCACCAGCGGACAGACTCCTGCGTCGTAGACTCCAGCTTTGGAGAAATGGATTGTTGAAGGAACTACTGTCCTGATGGTGGCGACTCCATCCGTCATGGTGACAGTGGATCCTTCATAATAAGGAGACACTGCCACAGTGCCACTGATGGTGGCGCCGTCGTTCCCGCCATCAGATTTGAATTTCCCGTTTCTGGAATCGGCGCCAGAAGACAATCTGTATTTCTCGTTTGCCTTCGAACTGTTGAAAAGTCCGAAAGTCGCGCCTTCGCCCCAGTACAGGGCGTTTGATCCGTCCATATATTCCTCGACGATCTTAGCCTTGACGGAGCCTTTCCCGAAGAGTCCGCCGTCCTTGGTGCAGGACATTGTCGCACAGACAGCCGCTGTTATAGTGAGTATAGATAGTAACTTTCTCATGTTGAATATGTTTTATGATTATTCAGATGCTAGTATCCCGGGTTCTCCACGATGTTCGGGTTGAGTGCCACGGTACCGTCACCGATCGGCATGTAGTAGTTGTTTGCCGGGAACTGAGGATCCTGGATCCTGTCGTCGATCCTTTCCTTAAGCTCAAGCCAGAACCTTGGTGTTCCCTGTTTGTAGGATTCCCAGTCAAGAAGGTAGTTCAGTCCGGTGTGAGGGCCGTTAAGCTCTGCCTCGGCCTCTCTCCAGCGGCGGAGATCCCAGTAGCGGTGATCCTCGAAGCAAAGCTCAAGCTTGCGCTCGCGGTGAAGGCTCTCCCTGTCGATGCTCTTGAGCTCGCCGGCTCCGGCGCGGTTCCTGATCTGGTTGACCGCGTCAAGCGCCTCGGCCTTGTTTCCGAGCTCGAACTGTGCCTCGGCATAGTTCAGCAGAACCTCGGCGTACCGGAAGATCTCGTAGTCGGTTGTGGAATAGATGAACCACGTCATGTTGTCTGCCCCTGGGTCGAGGTATTTGCGGATTCCGAAGCCGGTGTGGAGGTTTCCCTGATCGCGGAACTCGTTCATCTGGTCTCCGTAGCACATCACTCCTTCGTAGGCCGGTGTGGTCACGTTGTGGAACACGCTGCCGTCAGCAAGGCGGATGCCGTTGTACATGCTGATGGTGTTCTCCCCGAACACATCCCCTCCGACCGCTCCAGGCCATTCCGAACCGTTCGTCCAGAACCAGGCCTCAAGCCTTGGGTCTCTCTTGCCGATGAACTCTTCCATGCTCCAGGTGTGGGACTCCAATTCGGCTCTGTCAATCTTTCCTGATGTACCGTCGATGAAATCAAAATCCTCCACGAAATCATAGTATGGAAGCGAGTACTGTCCTACTGACCAGGCGTTTGGTTTAGGGCAGTTGCAGATGTCCCATGACCATCTGTACTGTGTGCCTCCCTTGCCTTGATGGCGCTTCACCATGATGGCCTCGGAGTTATCCTTCACGAGGAATATGTCTCTGAGCGCCTCGACCTTGGACTGCCCTGCCGTTCCTTTGTAAAGAGAATAGCCACACTCGGTCATCACTCTCTTGGCTGCGTCGGCGGCGATCTGGTAGTAGTTCTTCGTTGTTCCCTGAGGGATGCCGTTCAGTCCGTCGAGGGCGACCTTGCCGAACTGCTGGATGCTTCCGGCGTAGAGGGCGACTCTGCTCAGCAATGTCAAGGCCGCTCCCTTGCCCGCTCTACCGGCCTCGGGTTTCGCCTCCAGTCTGTCGGCGATGTCCGTCAGCTCATCGATGATGAAGTCGTAGCTTTCCTGCTCGGTGGAGCGTTTAGGGAACATCTCCTCGTCAGGAGCGTCAATGGAGGTCTCTTTGGTGATGATCGGAACTCCGCCGTAACGCTTCACCATGGCGAAATAGTTGAATGCCCTGAGGAATCTGGCCTCGGCCTTACGCACCGGCGCGTTGCTGGCAGGGGAGTCCTCGATGTTGTCGATGAAGTGGTTGAGCTGGCGGTTGAGGTAGTAGCCGTTGTTCCACCAGCGCATGGTCGTACCGTTGGACTGGAAGCCGTACTTCTTGACTCCGAGATAGTTGGCCTGGGCACCACGGCCGCTGTACTTGCACTCGTCGCTGATCGTGTTCGCGTGTATCGGGCCTTCTCCTTCCGCCGAGACACCAAGATTGTAATCCCAGTTGGAGGAAGAGGAGAACTCGACATTGACTGGAGAGTTGCCGTAAAGGGCCACGGCATCGTTGATCATGAACGCGCTCATCGCGTAGAGATCGGCCAGGTGGCTGTCGATCAGGAATTCATCCTGCCACACCTGTGCGTCCGTGTACCTGTTGGTCGGGGTCTGTTCGAGGTAGTCTGAACAAGCTGTGCCCAGAATCATTGCTGACAACAGCAGACTGTATGTTATCTTTTTCATATTCGTAAAACTTAAAGGACAATATTCAAACCTGCGCTTATCGTGTATTGCTGAGGGTAGGAGTATCCGACGGTGGCGCCGGCCTCAGGATCCACTTTGTACTTTGACACAGTGCTGAGTGTGAAGAGGTTCATTCCCGCCACATAGATCCTGCACTTCTGGAGTCCGATTTTCTTGACAATCTTTGAAGGGATGCTGTAGCCGAACGATGCGTTCTTGAGCCTGAGGTAGGCGACATCGCGGTACATGAAGTCGGAAGCCCATCCGTTGATGGCCGCTCCGTTTGGCCTGGCCACGAGAGCGTTCGGGTCGGCGTTGTGGACCGGATCATAGTAAAGGTCGCAGTAGCTTGCCGTGTTTGTGTCGTAGTAGACCGCAAGGGTGTAGCCCCACGCGCCCTGGAACAGGAGTGAAAGGTCGAAGCCCTTGTAGCCAAGGTTGAAGTTCCATCCTGTCATCCAGTGAGGAGTGCTGCCCTTGCCGATCTCAACCTGGTCTTTCCAGTTGATCACGCCGTCATTGTTCACGTCCACCAGTCTGACGTCACCTGCCGCAAGGGTGGAGTTGTCGTTGTTCAGCTCGTCAATCGTGACACCCCAGTTGTCGACGGCTTCCTGGCTCTCGAACAGACCGTCGGTCTTGTAGCCGATTTGTCTGTCGATCCACTGTCCCTCTCTGAAATAGAGCCTCTTGCGGTCAGGGTCGGTCTCTTCTGCCTGGTCGTAGTAGCTCCACTTGGATCTGTTCCAGGAGATGTTCGCGTTGACATCGTAGGTGAAGTCGCTGATCGATCCGGATGTTCCAAGTCTCAGTTCGAAGCCACGGCTTCTGATCGAGTTCAGGTTCTCCTGAGGAAGTTTCGCCCCGAAGGTGTTCGGGAGAGATGATGACCTGTAGCCAGGGATTCCTGTGCGGTCTCTCTGGAACATGTCGAACTCTCCGTAGAGCTTACGTCCGAAGAACGAGAAATCCAGACCGAAGTTGTAGATGGCCATCTTCTCCCATGAGAGAAGCTCGTTGGCCATACCCGTGGCTGCAAGTCCCATGGAAGTGCTCTCTCCGAATGTGTACGGAGCGTCGTAGGTGTAGCCGGTCAGGTAGTTGAAGTCTGCGACGGCATCGTAGCCGGAGGTACCGTAGCTGGCGCGGATTTTCAGATTGTCCACAGCGCTCACCGAGCTGAGGAAATCCTCTCTGGCGATGTTCCATCCGGCGGATATGCTAGGGAACCAACCCCACCTGTACTTCTTGGCGAACCGTGATGAGGCGTCACCTCGTACGGTTGCCTCCACCATGTACTTGTCGCGGTAGTTGTAGTCGAGTCGTCCGATGACCGACACGCGGCCATAGTTGCTGCTTCCGGATCCGTTGACCGCCGTCTCAGCGTCACCCGCCACCATCTCTTCGATGATCGTGGTCTTGAAGTCCTGAACCTTAGTGTAGAAGTTCTTGTTGTGGTTGATCGTGGTCTCGAACATAGCGAGTCCGCTGACGTGGTGTCCGTTGAAGTCACGGTTGTAGTTCAATGAATATTGCTGCACGAGATTCGTCCCTTGGCCGTGATCCTCACGCAGTGAGCTTGGCTCGACCGACTGGCCGGCGAAGCCATAGAAGTCGGCTCCGGCCTCGTAGGTGTAGAACGAACCGCGCTTGTGCATCCATTTAAGGAATGAGCTGTTGTAGACGTACATGATGTTCGCCTTGGCCTTGAGCCCTTCAACGTATTTCGAATTGTACTCGGCGAAGCCCGTGAACTTCATGTTGTTGTTCTGAAGATCGTAGTAGCCTGAGTTGTCGATGTTCACGGCCCAGATCGGCGAACCGTTCTGCATGTTGGCGTAGGACAGCTTGCTCTTGTCAGGGAGTGACAGAGGGTAGCGAGGGTCCGCTGAGTAGATTATGCCCTGCCAGAAGTTCGTTCCGTCCTGGTAGAGGTCACCGCCGCTCGGGTAGTCCTTGTCGTCCTTCATGTATTGCATGTTCATGCCGACATTGATCCTGTCGCTCACCTTCGTGCTGAAGTTGACCTGGAAGTTGTACCTGTCGTAGTGTCCGCTGTTCGGCTTGAACTGAAGTTCCTGCCGGTTGTAGCCGAAGTAGCCGTAGTACTTTGTCTTTTCGGAACCTCCTGAGACAGAGATGTTATGATTCTGCTGAGGAGCGTACTTGCGGATGACGGCGCTGTACCAGTCCGTGTTCAGATACTCCGGATTTGTTCCGAGTTTGAAGAGTTCCAACTCCTCTTCAAGGTAAGGCTTGCGTTCTTCCACTCCGCCGCCGTTCATGTAGATGTCGTTCTGGAAAAGGGCTCTCTGGAACGAGTTGGCCGGACGTGTGGTCACGGTGTTGCCCTGAAGGGAGACTGATGAGTTCACCGAGATTGTAGGAGCCTGGTTGGAGCCGGTCTTCGTGGTCACGAGGATCACACCGTTACCTGCTCTCGCACCGTAGATCGAGCCGCTTCCGTCCTTTAGGATCGACACGCTCTCGATCTGGTTCGGATCCACCCTTGTAAGGTCGCCCTCGACACCGTCGATGATCACGAGAGGGGAGCCGAAGCCTCGGATGTTCAGTGAGGCGTTGTCCTGTCCAGGAAGACCGGAAACCTGCTTGGAGACAAGTCCCGGAAGCTGTCCGGCAAGTGTGTGCGAGGTGTTGGTGGCCGGAGCCGTGGTCAGTTTTTCAGTGTTGATCTGCGAGACGCTTCCCGTGATCGTGGCCACGCGCTTGGTGCCGTAACCCACGACAACGGTCTCGTCAAGGAACAGATTGTCCTGCGAGAGAGTGATCGTCATCTGCCCTGAGGCCGCGACAGTCTTTGTGGCGTAGCGATGCATGTGATCTCAAGGCTTGCCCCCGCCTTGACGGAGATTGTGAATTGTCCGTTGGAGTCTGCCATCGCTCCATTGTTGGTTCCTTTTTCAACAATGTAAGCTCCGACTACTGGATTGTTCTCCGCATCGACCACCACGCCTTTGACAACGAGGTCTTGTTGAGGGATGGTCGCAGCGGCAGATTGCAATGCCGTGGGCAGTTGTATGACCGCCAATAGCAAAAAGCAAATACAGGATTTGAGGATTTTTTCCATACGCCTTTGTTGTTATGTTAATGATGTTATGTTGTGATTAATCGATTAAACATGTGGTTAAATGTAAATCCACGACAATAACAACAGTATCTACGTGGAAATTAACGTTGCAAATGTATTAATAATAATAAACCGATTAACTTTGATTTCTGACAAAGTGCTTTGAAAATTGATAAAACTTAGCCTTCGAAAACAGGCTTTAGATCTCGACAATCTTGCCTTCGAAGACTTTCTGGATGGTATAAGGGGTGCCGTTGATCCTGTTTATCAAGATGTTGACTACTTCCTTTCCCATGCTCGGGATTGGTTGCTCGACGTAGAGCATAGGGAAATCGACCAAAGCGAGCGCGTCGGTCTTGTCAAAGCATGCCACCCTGACCTTTCCTCTGAAGTCGATTTCTTTGTGCCGGAGGTGTTTCATGGCTGTGAAGAACAGCTCATGTGACTGGAAAATCACCGCGTCTGCGGTTGAGGAGCCGATGAACAAGTCTTCAATCGCTTGCTCAATGTCCTCTGACTCAGATGAGTAGTTGATGTTCTTGACTAATTCCGGATGGAGTTTCCCATTGTCCTCAAGAGCCTTGATGTAGCCTTCAAGTCTGCCGTTCAACGCGCTGGTCTTGTGCTTGAGCATGGCGATTCTCTTCCGTCCCGAAGACAGGAGTCTTACCGTAAGGTCGTACGACGCCTTGAAATTGTCCAGAATGACATAGCTTGCGTCCACGCCCGGAATGAAGCGGTCCACCTGAACGAAAGGAATATTCATCGCCATGATCTGCTTCGCGACGTGCTGGCTGTTGTTGGTCGGCACCATGATGATGCCGTCCACCTGACGGTTGGCCAGAAGATGAAGGCCGTTCAGCATCTGGTCAGGATCCTCGTTCGAGTTGGTCACGATTGTTGAATAGCCCATTGAAATTGCTTGCTGCTGAATATGATAGACCAACTCTCCGAAGAACTCGTTGGAGATGTCGGCAACGATGACCCCAAGGGTTTTGGTCAGACCGGTGCGGAGTCCTCTGGCCAGTTCGTTCGGAGTGTAGTTCAACTCCTTGGCTGCCTGTATGATCCTGTTTGTCAAAGATTCGCTTATGCGCTTGTCCTTAGCCTTGCCGCTGAGAACGAGGGAGACGGCGCATCTTGAGACTCCGACCTTGTCGGCAATATCCTGCATTGAAGCCTTTTTCATCAACTAATCGATTAACTGTGTACTAAGTTGTTATATGAGCCTGTTCGGCTGCAAGTTCAAGTAACAGGGCTTGTGGCCGCTGTTCGCTGCCGGATGGCAGTTCAAACATAGTCATAAAAAAGATATTTGCCTAATTTTTATGCATATTTTTGCAAATTGAAAATTAATGCCTAAATTTAACCGATTAACTTGAAGAGTTAGCGAGATTATTCTTATATATTATATTATGCAGAAGTCAAATTCCAAATTTGCAGTCCTGCCCGTAATGTTCGGCTTTTTCATTATGGGATTCGTGGACATCGTGGGCGTGGCGACCAGCTATGTGAAGGCTGATTTCGCCGGCATGGACGACAAGGTGTCCGGGCTGATCTCCTTGTCTTGCTTCCTTTGGTTCCTCATTCTGTCCATCCCGACAGGAATGCTGATGAACAGGATCGGACGTAAGAAGACCGTGGTTGTCAGTTTCGCCATCACCGCATTGGCCATGCTTATTCCTGTCCTGAAATATGACTTTGCCTTTGTGCTTGTCGCGTTTGCCATGCTTGGTATCGGCAACACGATGCTTCAGGTGGCGCTCAATCCTCTGGTGACCAATGTGGTGTCGGCGGAAAAGCTGACCGGGACGATCACTTTGGGGCAGTTCATCAAGGCCATGAGTTCGTTCCTCGGGCCTATCCTTGCCGCGATGTTCGCGGGCAGTGTCTGGGGCTGGAAGGCGATCTTCCCTGTCTATGCCGCCGTGACCGTCCTTGCGATGGCATGGCTCGCGGTTTCTCCTATTCAGGAGCAGTTGATAGAGAAGTCGGAGATAACATTCGCGAGAACGTTCTCGTTGCTGAGGGACAAGTACATCGTCCTCTTCTTCATCGGCATCCTTGTTCTTGTCGGTGTGGATGTCGGGATGGGTGTCACGTTTCCTAAGCTGCTGCAGGAGAGATGCTCCCTGCCTTTGGAGAAAGCCGGGATGGGCAACAGTGTCTACTTCCTCGCCAGGACGGTCGGCGCTTTCCTCGGCGGCGTTGTCTTGATGAGGTTCTCCGCGAGCAAGTTCTTCACGGCCAGCTCGTGTCTGGCTCTTGTGAGCCTTGTCGGCTTGATCTTCTCAAGGAATCTGACAATGATCCTGTTCTTCGTGGCTCTTTTCGGACTTGGCTATGCCAACCTGTTCTCGATCATCTTCTCGCTCTCCATGCAGAAGATGCCTCAGAAGACGAACGAGGTGTCAGCCTTGTTGATTGTGGGCGTGAGCGGAGGAGCTGTACTGCCTCCTCTTCTGGGTGTCATCACGGACACGTTCGGCACACAGGGTTCCGCGCTCATCACCCTTGCCATTGTCTGGGTCTACATGGTGGCGCTCATTCCGTTCGTCAGGAATGTCAGACCGTCAGGAAATGAAAACTAATATATTCAGTGTGAAATGAAGCATCGCTTGTCAACATTGATCCTTACAGCGATAGTGTCGCTTGTATGGGCCTTGCCGCTGTCGGCGGAAAGTGTCTCGTTGAACGGGACTTGGACTTTGGACTATTGGGAGCAGAAAAGGATCCCGGTTGTCTCGCCGAAAGGCATGCAGGGTGTCGAGTATGAGACCATCAAGGCGGAAGTGCCTGGAAATGTGGAGCTTGACCTGCTGGCCGCCGGCCTTGTGGAGAATCCAGAGATAGGGAGCAATGTGTACCTGCTCAGGCCTTACGAGGGCTGCCAGTGGCGTTATAGCAGAAAATTCGTCTCTCCGGAGCGCTCGGACGAGGACGAGGTGGCGATCCACTTCGGCGGCATTGACTGCTATGCCGAAATCTACCTGAACGGCAGGCATATCGGCAGCGCGTCAAACATGCTGATTGATTATGAATATGATGTCACGGACGCGGTCGCCGCTCCCGGAGAGGAGAACCTGCTTGAGGTCTACATCAGGTCATCCGTGATCGAAGGACGCAGGAACGTTCCGCCTGTCATCAGCTACAATTTCGCCCAGCTGGAATCGGTCTATTCCCGGAGGGCTCCGCACACCTATGGCTGGGACATCATGCCGAGGCTTGTCAGCGCGGGTCTGTGGCGGGATGTCACACTGGAGGTCAAGCCTCCGGTCCACATTGTGGACACCCATTGGTACACCGTGGACGCCAACGTGAAGGAGAGGACCGCGTCGGTCTACCTTGACTACACCATCACGTTGCCGGTGAAGTACCAGGACGGCGCCATGACGGCGGAGATCACGATCAGCAAGGATGGTGTGGAGAAGGCAAGATGTTCAAAGAAGATCACCTCTCACGCCGCGAGGGAGATGTTCTGGTTGAGCGATGTGGACTTCTGGTGGCCGAGGGGCTACGGGGATCCCGCCTTGTACGACGCCACATTCAGGATCCTTGACCAGGATGGCAGGGAGGTGGACGCGGACAGGAAAAGCATAGGTGTCAGAACAGTCAGACTTGACATGACTCCCACGACCTCCGAGTCCGCGCCGGGTCGTTTCTGCTTCATTGTGAACGGCGAGAAAATCTATGCTCACGGCAGCAACTGGACTCCGATGGACGCTTTCCATAGCCGTGACACCAAGCATCTTGAGAGTGCCTTCGCGATCGCCAAGGATTTGAACTGCAACATGCTGAGATGCTGGGGCGGCAACGTCTACGAGGATCATGCGTTCTTTGATCTGTGCGACAGGAACGGCATCCTTGTCTGGCAGGACTTCGCGATGGGCTGCACACTTTACCCGCAGGATCCTGATTTCCAGAAGGCCATAGCGCAGGAGGTGCGCTCGGTGGCGCTCAAGCTCCGCTCGCATCCTTCCCTGGCTCTGTGGGCGGGCAACAACGAGAACGACCAGACTCTGACGCTTGGCACCCTGAGGAACTTCCGGATGGATCCGAATGACGATGTCGTGTCAAGGGTGACCATCCCGTCGGTGCTTTACGAGGTGGATCCGACAAGACCTTACCTGCCTTCGTCTCCGTACTGGAGCGAGGAGCTTGTGGCGACTTCCTATAGCACGGAAAACATCCCGGAGGATCATCTCTGGGGACCGAGAGGCTACTACAAGGATCCGTTCTACACGGAGGCCAAGTGCATATTCGTCAGCGAGATAGGCTATCACGGCATGCCGAACAGAGAGAGTCTTGAGAAGATGTTCCCGAAGGAGTCGGTCTACCCGTGGAGCGACGTGAAGACGAGAAGGTGGAACGAGGACTGGCTGACGAAGGCCGTGAGAATATTCAAGGAATGGGGGTACACTCCGGAAAGGAACAACCTGATGATCAATCAGGTCAAGCTTTTGTTCGGCACTGTCCCGACGGATCTGGACGAGTTCATCTTTGCCTCGCAGAGTGTCCAGGCCGAGGCCATGAAGTACTTCATCGAGAAGTTCCGCGGGCATAAGTTCGAGCCGAACACCGGCATGCTTTGGTGGAACATCAGGGACGGCTGGCCTTTGATCTCGGATGCGATCGTGGATTGGTACAACAGCCCGAAGATGGCCTATTGGTTCATCAGGAACGCCCAGACCGACGTTTGCGTGCTGATCAATGACGCGGTCGATGGCGGTTACCCGCTGGTCGTGGCCAACGACACCAGATCGGATGTCTCGGGAACGGTCACCGTCACGGATGTGAAGACGGGGAATGTCGTTTTCAAAGGAAGCTATGAGGTCGCCGCCAACGGCAGGAAGGAGATCGCCTCTCTTCCTCAGAGGCAGGGTCAGGGAATATTCAAGATTTCCTACACGGGCAGGGCAGGAGAGCGGCTGGAGAACCACTATCTCTACGGCAACGCTCCGTTCGACCTGAAAGAGTATCGCTCTCTTTTGAAGAAGACCAAGATGTTCGAAGTGAGATAAGAGTTTAAGAATATGGATAAAAGATTATTACTTGGAGTGGACATCGGCGGGACAAAGTGCGCCGTCACTCTTGGGGAGTCGGAAAACGATGGTATCACGATAAGGGACAAAGAGGATTTCGAAACTACCGGCGTCAATGAGACTATCGCCGGCATCAAGGCCGCAATCTGGGAGGTTCTTAAGCGTAATGCTGTCAGCAATAAGGAAATAGATGCCATCGGTGTCAGCTGCGGCGGCCCGTTGGACAGCAAGGCGGGGGTGATCATGTCGCCGCCGAACCTGCCCGGTTGGGACAACATTCCGATTGTTGGTTTGCTTGCCGAGGAGTTCGGCGTTCCTGTGGCCGTGCACAACGACGCCAATGCCTGCGCGTTGGCCGAGTGGACATTCGGTGCGGGCAAAGGTTCGAGGAACATGGTGTTCCTCACTTTCGGCACCGGTCTGGGAGCCGGACTGATTCTTGACGGCAGGCTCTACACGGGGACAAACGACAATGCCGGCGAGCTTGGACACATCCGTCTGGAGAACTACGGCCCCGTGGGCTACGGCAAGAGCGGTTCCTTCGAGGGTTTCTGCAGCGGAGGCGGTATCAGGCAATTGGCTCAGTCGCTTGTGAAGGAACGCCTTCAGATGGGTCAGAAGGTGAGCTGGTGTCCGGACGGGGACGTGGACAGGATCACGGCGAAGATTGTGGCCCAGGCCGCGAGGGAAGGTGACCCGCTGGCCAAGGAGGTCTATGAGATCTCGTCCCGCCATCTGGGGGTCGGACTCTCTGTAGTGATGGACATCCTTAATCCGGAACTCATCGTGATCGGAAGCATCTATTCAAGAAATGAGGACATGATGAAACCTTTTGTGGACGAGGTGCTTGCGAGAGAGGCTCTTCCTCTGGCGAACAAGGTCTGCAAGGTTGTCCCGGCAGCGCTCGGAGAATCGATAGGAGATTACGCGGCACTCTCGGTGGCTGCGAATATTCATGGATAATTGATTTATGAATATGACAAAGAACATAATAGAGCATAGCCTTGAGGAGGCTTTTAACGAGTTGAAAGGGTTCCTTGCCGATCCGGCCACGGTTCCGGCGATCGGCAGGTGTGTGGACATCCTTGCCGAGTCGTTGGAGGCGGGTGGCAAGGTGATGAGCTGCGGCAACGGCGGCTCCCTGTGTGACGCCACCCATTTCGCGGAGGAGCTGACGGGTCGTTTCAGAGGAAGCCGGAGACCATTGCCGGCGATGTCTATCAATGATCCGGCCTATTTCACGTGTGTGGGCAATGACTTCTCTTTCGGGGAGATATTCCAAAGATGGGTCGAGGCTTTCGGTAAGCCGGGGGATGTGCTCCTGGCGATCAGCACGAGCGGCACATCCGGCAATGTGCTCAAGGCGGTCGAGGCCGCGCGTAGGATCGGGATGAAGGTGATCGCCTTGACTTCCGTGAAGGGCAGACCGTTGGCGGAAGCCGCCGACGTCGCCGTCCTGGCTCCTGACGCACCGCACTCCGACAGGATTCAGGAGATCCACATCAAGGTGATACACATAATGATAGAGGCTCTGGAGAAGAGAATGGGATTGTAGTATGAGACGTTCTGTTTTTTCATTCGTTTTTCTGGCAGCTGTCCTGATGTCTTTGCTGTCTGGCGGCCTGGCCTTCGCCCGGCCGGTGGTGAGCATGCCGGGAGACAAGGTGAGGATCTCATCGTGGATAGACTCCCGTTTCTCAAAAGGCGCTGCCCTGCCTTTCTCCTTCGCTTTGGACGGCGTGCCTTCGTCCGAGTTCATGGGACGTTGGAAGAGAAGTCGTCAGGTTCTGCCGTCAGCCGATCCGTCAGCTGTTTCCTTCAGGTACACCTGGACCGGTTCCAAGGAGGGGCTGTCCGTCATCTGTGATGTCACGGGCTACCCGGAAAGCAACCTTGTGGAATGGGTGGTGCGTTTCAGGAATATTTCCGGAAATAACTCCGGGCAGATCTCCGATGTGAAGGTGGCCGACATGAGGATGAAGTTCCCGTCCGCGGGTCCGGTGTCGCTGCACTATGCGGAAGGCAACAAGATCTCAAGGGCTGACTACGCTCCGAGAACCGCCTTGCTTGAAGGTGACAGAAGTGTCCGTTTCGAGCCTACCGGCGGCAGGTCGTCGAGCGAGGCTTTCCCTTTCTACAACATTGAGTCTAAGGCGTCCGGCCAGGGAGTCATGATGTCGGTCGGATGGTCAGGCACTTGGTTCTCTGACTTCAGGTCTGTCGACTCAAAGTCTCTGGATGTGTCCGCCGGCATGCCGGACGTTGACTTGTACCTGAGGCCGGAGGAGGAGATCAGAGTCCCTTCCGTGGCCTTTCTTTTCTGGAGCGGGCAACAGATGGACGGCCACAACAGATTCCGCCGCTTCCTTCTGGAGCATCGTTATCGGAAAGTGCACGGCGAGCAGGTCCGGAACTACCTGAGCAGTGGCTTCAACTACCGTGACCCTCAGCCTTTCGGGGAATATTCATGCATCACCTCCGAGTGGGCGGTCGCGATGATCAACCGTTACCGGATGTTCGGTTTGGTTCCCGACATATTCTGGCTTGACGCAGGATGGCACACGGGAGCATCTGACTATCAGCATGGACAGAACTGGGCTTCCACGACAGGGAACTGGACCGTGGACGCGAAGAGATTCCCTCAGGGGATGAAGCCGGTTTCGGACGCCGCTCACGCTGTCGGAGCGAAGTTTATGCTGTGGTTTGAGCCTGAGAGGGTTGTCAAGGGAACCCAATGGTCGGTGGAACACAAGGACTGGATGCTAGACTGTCCTCAGCCCAAAGGATCCGAGCAGGCCGACTGGCTGCTTTTCGATCTTGGCAACGACGAGGCCTGCGACTGGCTCTGCAGGTACTACGGCGATCTGATGGAGGAGAATGGAGTCGATTGGTACAGACAGGACTGCAACATCCAGCCGGCTCCGTACTGGGCCTACAATGACGAGCCTGGCAGGAAGGGCATGAAGGAGATCCGGCACATCGAGAACCTGTACCGCTTCTGGGACTACCTTCTTGAACGGTTCCCGGAGATGGTCATCGACAATTGCGCCTCCGGCGGGAAACGTCTTGATTGGGAGACGGTCAGCAGGAGCGTTCCGCTCTGGAGGAGCGACTACTACCACTACGACGATCCCGATGGCTACCAATGCCACACCTACGGACTCAACTATTTCCTGCCGGTTCATGGCACGGGAATATTGCTGCCCGACCAATATTCATTCAGGTCAAGCCTCTCGTCCACGCTGATCTACAACTGGAAGATCACGGAGAAGGGTGTCTCCGTGATTGAAATGCAGGATCGGCTGAATGAGTACAGGGGCATCCGCGACTACTATTTCGAGGACTACTATCCTCTGACCGGCGACGGTGATCTTACGGGCCACGATGTCTGGCTGGCCTATCAGATGCACAAGCCTTCGGACGGCTCCGGAATCGTGGTCGCTTTCAGAAGGGAGGATTCCGGCGCCGATCATTGCGTCGTTCGCCTGGGAGGACTCTCTCCTGACAAGCGTTACAGATTGACGGACAGCGATACCGGGGAGATTGTGGAGAAGACCGGACTTGAACTCTCCGAAGGATTGACATTAAGACTAGACAACCCCAAAAGCTCACTTTTGATTAAATACGTAGAACAATGAAAACGAAACTGATAGCACTTGCTTTGGGTGCATTTTGCTGCTGTGTGGCATCGGCCCGTTCATCAATGGTAATGACCTCGAAGGATCAGTCCTGCGACAAATGGATCGAGAGGCATTTCTCTAAAGGAACAACGCCTCCTTTCTCCTTCAACTATGACGGAGTGTCTTCGGATCTTCTCCTGAAAAAATGGACTTTCTCCAAGTCGGCGCCGGTCGCCCTGGAGAATGGCGAGACTCAAAGGTCTTTCTTCTGGACGGACAAGGGCACCGGCCTTCGGGTAGAGTGCAGGGTCAAGACTTTCAATGACTTCAACGCGATGGAATGGACCCTGTACTTCAAGAACCTGTCTTCCGGCAATTCCGGACAGATCTCCGATGTGAAGGCTGCCGACATCGACCTTAAGTCGAGGCGGGAAGGGGACTGGTCTCTTTTCTATGCGAGAGGCAGCGACGCCGGGAAGCATGATTTCATGGCACAGACGAAGGAATATTCAGTCGGCGACTCCTTGGTCATGATTCCTAACCTGGGTCGTTCGTCCTCTGTCAGCTTCCCTTATTTCAACGTCAAGACTCCGGAAGGCGGCATGGTCTTCGCCATCGGTTGGACGGGATCCTGGAAGGCGGAGATTATCCGTCCCGAGCAGGATTGCTTCAGAGTCTCGACCGGACTTAAGAACCTGAACACCTATCTGTTGCCGGGCGAGGAGATACGTACTCCGCTGACGGCGATGATCCCTTGGCAGGGCGAGGACAGAATGGACGGACAGAATATCCTCAGGCAGTTCATCATGAGGCATCACTATCCGAGAGCCGGGGGCTATCCTGTGGAGCCGCCGATCTGCAGCAGCTTCAACTATGGCGATCCTTCTCCTTGCAATGAATATACTTGCATGACTTCTGAATATGCAAGGGCTCTTATTCACCGCTATGAGGAGTTCGGCCTCCTGCCGGAGATCTTCTGGCTTGACGCTGGCTGGTACGAGAAGGCCTCCGACTGGAGGAACGGCTACAACTGGGCCAACGCTGTCGGCAACTGGAAGGTGGACAGGAAGAGGTTCCCCGGAGGTTTGGGGGACATCGCCGATGTCGCCCATGAGGTCGGATGCCAGTTCATGGTCTGGTTTGAGCCGGAGAGGGCCATCAAGGATTCCTACTGGGCTTACGAGCATCCTGAGTACATGTTGCTGGCCGGTGGCGGCAAGGCTGTTCCTCATGAGATCGACAGGAAGACCCAGGACTCGTTCCTGGTCAATCTGGGCGACGAGGACGCCAACAAATGGCTCAGGGAGAATGTGGCCAAGCTGATAAGGGACAACAGGATAGACCACTATCGTCAGGACTACAACATTGATCCGGAGTGGTTCTGGTACAGCAATGACGAGCCTGGCCGTAATGGTATCTGCGAGATCAGGTACATCTCCGGACTCTATAAGTTCTGGGATTACCTGCGCTCGGAGTTCCCGAACCTGTTCATCGACAACTGCGCCGGTGGTGGAAGACGGCTTGACCTGGAGGCGACCTCAAGGAGCATCCCTCTTTGGAGAACGGACTACAATTATGGCGAGCCTATCGGCTATCAGTGTCACACCTACGGACTTAGCCAGTGGCTTCCGGTAAGCGGCACGTGTCTGGCCAAGTCCGATGTCTTCTCCACGAGGTCAAGCTACGGGGCTGCCGTCACATTCAACTGGAAGATCACCTCGGCTGGCTTCAACATCCTGGAGATGCAGAAGCGTCTGGCGGAGTTCCACGACATCCGGCCTTATTTCCTGGAGGACTTCTACCCGCTTTCCGGCTATGGTGACACCACATCCGATGCCATCTGGCTTGCCTATCAGCTTGACAGAAAGTCTGACCGCTCCGGTCGCATTGTGGCTTTCAGAAGATCGCAATGCCCTCAGGAAAAGATTGTAGTGAAGCTCAGAGGTCTAGACCAGTCTGCGGTCTACGAGCTTGAGGATCAGGACACTATGGATTGCGTTGAGAAGACCGGGGCGGAATTGGCCGCTGGTTTTGAACTGGTGCTTAAGGATGCCGGCTCCTCGCTGTGTTTCAAGTATAGGGCAAAATAAGATATTCATTAATTCATGAGGTTCGGATTTTTTGCCGCCGCTTTGGCTTCGATGTTTTTTTGTCAGACGCTCTCCCACGCTGACGTCCGGACGGACGTTTCCCCCGGTGTGGGAGAGAGTCCTGACACTGTGCGCCCGATGACTTTCTTCCAGCTGAACATCTGGGAAGGCCTCGGGAACATTGACAATGGCCTTGATGTCTTCAAAGATCAGCTGTTGGCTCTTATGCCGGATGTGGCCTCGTTCTGCGAGTTCCCTTCCCAAGGGGACGAAAAGGTCGAGGAAGCTTCCGCCGAGTACATTCTTGGGCAGACAATCGACTACATATTCAAAAAAACCGGTGTCAGGTACTACAAGACCAGCATGAGCGGCAGAGGGACGCGGGGAGTGTTGACGAGGCATCCGGTTGTCGAGGGCGCCGCCGCTGTCGCTTCCACCTCCGCTCCGGGGCAGCAGCAATGGTTCTATAGGACTGTGATTGATTTCCATGGTCGTGAAGTTGCCGTGTACTCATCCCATTCCGTCCATTATTACTATGCCTGCTATCTTCCAAGGGGCTATGGTGACGGTTCCGATCCCTATGGCTGGAACAAGCTGGCTGGCGGCCCGATCACCGATGTGGACCGGATCGTCGAGAGGGATGTCCGCGGAGACAGGGTTCAGATGGCCATGGATCTTGACAATGACGTGAGGGAGCAGGCCGCGAAAGGGCGGCTCTGCGTCTATGCCGGCGACCTGAACCAGCCGTCTCATCTGGACTGGACGGAGGAGACCGGGAATCTTTGGGGACACAATGGCGCTGTCGTTCCGTGGAGCGTCTCGTCTTACTTGCTGCCGAGAGGTTTCCGGGATGCCTACAGGGTTGTTTATCCAGACCCTGTTGTCAATCCTGGATTCACCTGGCCGGTCTACAACAAGGATGCGAAGAAGGGTACCGCATGGGCTCCGGAGGCTGATGAGCGTGACAGGATAGACTTTGTGTACTATCTGGAGGATGACAGGATCAGTGTGCTGAAAGCGCAGCTGGTCGGCCCTGCCGCGACAATCGAGAAAGGCTCTCCCGTTGACGACCCTGTTGTCCGGGACGAGCTGATCCTTCCTGCGAATGACATCTGGTGCAGCGATCATCGCGGCCTCCTGATCACCTTCGGCATCCGCTGAGATCTTCTGGCTTGCCACCCGGCTGAGTTCCGGTTCTTCTGGCCGCGGGGCTTGTCAAAGCGCCCTGCGGCTGTTATTGGTTGCGTATCTTGTTGCCGAGGATGAAGCCGAAGATACCGGTCAGGATGATGCCGATTGTGGTTTGGATGACATTCAGCATGTCCACCAGCGGGGACACGTCGCGCAGGATGTCCGAATCCATGCCGGCCATGTTCTTAAGGCTGACTCCGAGGGCCTGGCCGTACTCCAGAATGGATACGTTTGACGTGAAGGCCCAGGCGAAAATGAAGACAGTGACCACGTAGGTCATCACCATCCGGAACATCGACTCTCCGAAGCCGAAGAATATGTCCGAGAAGTAATTGGTGATGATCTTCCACGTGTTGACGGCCTTCTCTGTGAAGCTGACTTTCGGATTGGCGTAGTCCGACAGCATCCTGCGGCGTTCCATGCGCCGTCCGCGCACATAGGCCCAGTTGCCGTCGGCGATGAATCCTTTGCCTGTCCACAGAGCGTTGAAGTTCTTGAAAAGTTCCTCGGCCTCAAGCCAGCGCCCTTTCAGAGCCGCTTCCGGACTCCAGTCCGACCTGCGGTTCAGGTCGTTCTGCCTTTCACCGGTTCCGAAGTCGTGCCAGTCGCAAAGGAACTTCCGGTAGGCCTCCTTGTCCTGCTGGAGCACACGGCCGTCCTTGAGGTTGCCCTTACGGATCACCGCTGAGTCACCGAAATAGCATTTGGTGAAGCTGCAATTGGAGAAGATGCTGTGATTGAAGATTACGATTCCTTCGAACAAAGCCCTGTAGAAATCGCAGAAGTCCACCTTGGCATCCTCGAATGTGCCGGCCTCGATGTGGGCGTAGCGGAAATCACACCAGGCGATGTCGGCCTTGCGGAACCGGCAGCGGGACAGGCTCGCGCCTTTGAAACTCACGCGTCTTAGCTTGCAGGAAGTGAAATCCACCCCGTCCAGCACAGTGTCAGAGAGATCCTCCCCGACGAGTTCACCGCTTTCCAGCTGTTTTTTCAGTTCTTCGACATTCATAATCTGTTACAAGTGTGATTTGTTGATAAGGTGATCTGCTTCACTGCCAAATCCTTCGGCACCCTCTCGGAAGCAAAGATACTCAATCGTTCCGAATATTCATATTCCTGAATGTCGAAGCCTTGTCTACTGCCACTTTTTTTCAGTAAAAAGCGTTATCTTTGTGTCACGAAGCAGGCTGCCGCGGGAAAGTTTCCCGGAGCGAGGAAGGCTCGTTTTTTGAATATTCATAAAACACTTATAGACAATGGCTAAGAATTATTTCAGGAGGTACATCTGGCTGATTGAGCTGATCAACCGCAAGGGGTACATCTCCTTCCGCGAGATCAGTGACGCATGGAGTCGCAGCCCGCTTAACGAGACCGGTGCCCCGCTGTCGGAAAGAACGTTTTTCAACCACAAGGACGCCATCTTCGACACTTTCGGGATAGAGATTCTCAATGACAGAAGCCTCGGTTTCTACATCGGACACTCGGACGTGGGTAACGACGAGACCGCCGACTGGATGCTCCACACGCTGTGTATGAACAATTTGCTGCAGGAAAATTCGGACATGAGGGATCGGATTCTCGTGGACAGGGTGCCTTCCAGCGAGAAGTTCCTCACGAATGTCATCAGCGCGATGAGGGACTCCAAGACCATCATGCTCTATTACCAGAGCTTCCGTCATCCCGAGCCGCACGGCTTCAACGTGCGTCCCTACTGCGTCAAGTTTTTCAAGCAAAGATGGTATATGCTGGGAGACAGCGACTTGGGCCTGCGGGTGTACTCGCTGGACCGCTTTGTGGACATGGAGGAGCTGGACATCCGCTACGAACTGCCGAAGGGCTTCGATGCGGAAGGCTACTTCCGTAACTATTTCGGTATCATCGTCGGGGAGGAACCTGTAGACGTTGAGATCCGCGTCGCCGCGGACCAGGTCAAGTACTTCCGGACACTGCCGCTTCACAAGTCCCAGAAGGAGGAACCGCGGAAGGACGGGAGTTCGGTCTTCCGCTACCGCATCGCCCCGACCTTCGATTTCGTGCAGGAGATCCTCTCTCACGGACCGGATGTGGAGGTGCTGTCGCCACTTGATCTGCGTGAAAGCATAAAGGGCGACATCGCCCGTATGGCTTCCCTTTATAAGGTTCCCTGCACGGACAATGGAGGGACAGCGGACAATGAACGGAGGTAGCCGTGAGAGACTTTGCGGCGATTGATTTCGAGACGGCCAACGAGTGCCCGAGCAGCGTCTGCTCGGTCGGGGTCGTGATTGTGAGGGGCGGAGAGGTGACGGACAGTTTCTATAGTCTGATCCATCCCGAGCCGGAGTACTACAAATGGTTTTGCCAGGAAGTTCACGGTCTAGGCCCGGAGGACACGGATGACGCGCCTGTCTTCCCTCGCATCTGGGAAAAGATCGAGCCTTTGATCGAAGGTCTGCCCCTTGTGGCGCACAACAGCCGCTTCGACGAGGGCTGCCTAAAGAGCGTGTTTCGTGTCTATCAGATGGACTACCCTGACTATCAGTTCTTTGATACCCTTGCCGCCTCCCGTCGGCACTTCGGTCACACCCTTCCCAACCACCAGCTCCAGACCGTCTCCGCCGCCTGCGGCTACGACCTGACGCACCATCACCATGCCCTGGCCGACGCTGAGGCCTGCGCTGCCATAGCGCTGAAGATCCTCTAAGCGGCGGTGCCAGGCCTGCAGCTATGCCAGCCTTGCCAGCTTAACCGCTCTGCCAATCTGCCATATTGCTGCCCTACCATACTGTCGCTCTGCCGCCCGGCAAGCCTTGCAGACGTTGTCGGGATTAGGTGGCGGTCATTCAGGTTTAGAGGTGGGCTGGAGAAGATGGCGGTCTCAGATCTCGATCATGGGGCTGGCGAGCGCCTCGCGGAGCTGGTCGTCGTAGCGGAGACGGATTTTGATGCCGGCCTCCTGGAAGTGGTAGCGGACAGCGATCTCCTCCTCGATGAACGGAACGATCTCGTCTTTCTTCAGCTTCAGGAAGGTCTCCTTGTCCATCTCCAGGGCTTTCTGGAGGGCGTCAAGCTCCGCTGACATATTCTTTGAAAGACCGTCTTTCTCCAGTTCCTTCTTCATCCGGTCGAAGTAGGTCTTCGCGCTGGAGCGGTAGTCGAACTCCTTTGTCTTGGCGAAGGCCACGAACCCGTCCCAGTCCTTGTCGCTGAGGTGGAAGTCCTCGTCCGCGCTTTCGTGCGAGCGGACATATTCAAGTACATACTGCTCGATGATTCCGGAATAGACAAGGGAGTAGGTCAGGCGGCTGTACTCATGCCCCTTGAGCGTGACATCCGGGGTGATGCCGCCGCCGTCGCGCACCGTCCTGCCGTGGGCAGTCTTGAACTCATGTGTCAGTGAGTCAGGAATATACCCGACGCTGCCGTCATCGTTGCGGTGCGAGTAGTCTATCGCCTGGACGCAGCGGCCTGACGGGGTGTAGTACTTCGCCGTGGTGACTTTCAGCTGTCCGTTGTAAGGCAGCGGGCGGATGCTCTGGACAAGCCCCTTGCCGAAGGTTCTTGTGCCCATAACCGTGGCTCTGTCAAGGTCTTGAAGGGCTCCGGTAACGATCTCGGAGGACGATGCCGATCCGGAATCCACCATCACGATGATCGGGATCTCCGTGTCAAGTGGTTCGGATGTTGTCTTGTAGTGCATCTCGGTGTCGGCTGCCTGGCCTTTCGATGAGACTACCAGCGAGCCTTTCGGCACGAAGAGGGACACGATGCCCACAGCCTCGCTCATCAGTCCGCCGCCGTTGCCGCGAAGGTCGAGAACCAGTTTCTTCATACCCTGCTTCTTGAGTTTCAGGAAGGCGTTCCGCAGCTCTCCGGAGACATTCTCCGTGAAGCCGCTCTGGTAGATGTAGCCGGTCGTGTCGTTGAGCATCCCGGCATATTCAATGTCAGGAAGATGGATCCTCTCCCTCGTGACAACGACATCCTCGATCTCGTTGGAGCGTACTCTCTTGATTTTGAACCTGACGGAAGTGCCAGGCTTGCCCTTCATCCTGTCGGAACATTCCTGGCTGGTCAGTCCGTGGGTGCTCTGCCCGTCGATCTCCATGATCTCATCGCCGCAGCGGAGGCCGTATTTCTCCGCCGGGGAATCCTTGTAAGGCTCGTTGATGATGACGTTCCCGTCCTTCTCCGGCTTGTAGATGAGCGCACCGATGCCTCCGTAGGACTTGTTGATCATCATCATCAGATCCTCGTTCTCCTCCTCCGGGATGTAGACCGTGTAAGGGTCAAGGCTCCCCAGCATCGCGTCGATGCCGGCCCTTTCGATTCTGTCCACAGGAAGAGAATCCACGTAAGAGCGGTTAAGCTCCTTGAGTATAGAGTTCTGGATCTCTGTCCATTTCCCGAGCTTGAAACTTTGTGACTGCCCGAACGCCGCGGTGCTGACCACTACCGCCAGCGAAGCCGCTATCAATGATTTAATCTTCATATTCTTTGAATATATTCCTGAATATCTCCGCCTCCGCCCTGGTGGCGGAAAGCCAAAGCACGAGCGCAACACCCGTGCCAACCTCGCAAATTTAAACATTTTCCGCTATTTCATGATTATTCCGGGAATATTCTGCTGTCCGTGCCTGACAGCTCGCCGCATCTTGCCCCGCGTGGACGGTCTGTCAGCTCTTCGCCTTCGTCGCCCGCTCTTCCCTTTGACCATTTTTCTCCGCCCAAAGCCCCTTTTCCCGGACAAGTGGATGCAATCGAGCCCTTTCTCCGGTCGATCCGCCCTTTCCCGGACATAATTCCTATCGTTTGGGTACCGCCGCCAATATCACCAGACTCAAGAAGACCTTGACCGAGAAAGGTCTGATAACAAAGTCAGTGCCAATGAACTACGAAATCTCTGACCCAATCCTTTCCCTCTGGCTGAAAAAAGAGTGTGGAAGAAATAGAATTAAATTGTATTTTTGAGCGATTATTGATTGGATGAATATGACAAAAATAGTTTTTGCGACGGGCAACCGTGGGAAGATGAGGGAGGCTTCCGAGATTCTGGGGGAGGGGTTTGAGCTGGTGACTCCGGCGGATTTCGGGATCACGGAGGACATTCCGGAGACGGGGGAGACGCTTCAGGAGAACTCGCTCCAGAAGGCTCGGTACATTTTTGACAGGAAGGGTTGCGACTGCTTCGCCGATGACACGGGGCTGGAGGTGGATGCCCTCGGCGGAGCGCCCGGGGTCTACACGGCGCGCTATGCGGGGCCGTCCAAAGACTTCAATCTGAACATGGACAAGGTGCTGGCCGAACTTGCTACACTGGAGGCGACCGGGCGGGAGGTCAGCCGCAGGGCGCGTTTCCGCAGCGTCGTTACCCTCATCCTGGACGGGGAGGCGCACCAGTTCGAGGGGACGATGGAAGGCACGATCGCCCGTGAGAAGTCCGGGCGGGGAGGCTTCGGCTACGATCCTATATTCATACCTGATGAATATCCCGGACTCACGGCTGCGGACATCACCGAGGAGCAGAAGAACGAGATCTCGCACCGTGGCAAGGCTCTGCGGGCGATGGCACAGTGGCTTAACGGGCGGCAAAAATAAGCTGCCGGAAAAGATGCAAGTTGTTGCCAGATGCGCGAAAAGGCTGAACTCATAGTCATCGGCCACACCAAGGTCGGCGAGAATTCCATCGTCCTGCACACGATCAGTCGGGAATATGGAAGGCGGGGCTTCCTTGTCAAGGTGAGTCCCAAGACGGCGATGGCCCTTTTCCTGCCCTTGAATATTCTTGAGGCGGAGGTCACCCGGAACCCGAAGTCGGATCTTTGGTTCGCCCGCAACTTCGTCAGCGTCAACCCTCTCGTGGGCGTGCGCGGGAATATTCATAAGAACACGATGACACTTTTTATGAGTGAGGTGCTGTTCCGGGTGATAAAGGACCAGACGAACGAGGAGGGGCTGATGGATTGGCTGAAGAGATCCATACTGACGCTTGATGCCCTGCAGAGCGACTTCGCCAATTTCCATCTGTGGTTCCTGCTGGAACTCTGCTCCGTCCTCGGCTTCAATCCCGACTCGCTCGGCCTCGCCCCGTTTGCAGGGAAACATCTAGATCACATCAAGTCTCTGCTGACCGGTTCCTTCGGCGAGGCGATGCTTCTCCCGCTGAAAGGCACCGACCGCAACGAGATCGCTGAGTGCATCCTCAAGTACATCGAGCATCACACAGAGTCTTCCGTCAATGTGCGCTCGCTGGCTGTGCTGAGGGACATTTACGGTTAGGTCCCGCCGGCACTCGGGTGCGTAAAATCCCGGTTTTCAGGTCCAAGGGTGTATAGGGTGCGGAAATACGGGATTTACCTTATACTAAAGAGAGGATGACTAAGGTTCTTTAGTCATTCTCTCTTAATATTTTTTGTCAGATGAGGGTTTTTGCTTATATTGCAAACTATTAATAACAATAACAGTAACCAAGTCGACCTGTTTATGGATAGATTTGCAAAAATTTTTAACTTGTCAAACGGAGCCGCTGCCATAATGGTAGCCTGCTTCCTGACCTTGCCCGGACTTAGGGTGAGCGCGGAAAATCCTTCTGGCGTCAATGCTGAAGTGAATGCGCCGCAAAACATCGACATCAAAGGCCGTATAGTTGACCAGAACGGACAGCCGGTCATCGGCGCCAGCTTGTTCCAGCAAGGAACAAACAACGGGACCGTCGCTGATGTTGATGGTAGATTCTCAATCAACGTGCCGAATGGCGCGTCTCTCAAGGTTTCCTGTCTTGGCTATCAGGATGTCATTGTCACGGCCAGGAACGGGATGACAATTATGATGAAGGAAGACAACGAGGTCCTCTCCGAGGTTGTGGTGGTCGGCTACGGAGCTCAGAAAAGAGCGGACATCACCGGCGCTGTCGCCTCTGTGGATGTCGGTAAGACATTGGAAAGCCGTCCTATCGCAGATGTCGGCCGTGGACTTCAGGGCGCTGTTCCGGGAATGAACATCGTGGTTCCTACCGGAGAGGTCGGTTCGGATCCTCTCATCAAGATCCGTGGCCAGATCGGATCGGTCAACGGAGGCAGCTCTCCGCTGATACTTTTGGACAACGTGGAGATCCCGAGCATCCAGCTTGTCAATCCTAATGACATTCAATCGATCACGGTTCTGAAGGATGCCGCGTCAGCCTCCATCTATGGCTCGAAAGCCGCGTTCGGCGTTGTGCTCATCACAACCAAGAACGGCACCCGCGGCCCGAAGCTTCAGGTGTCATATTCAAACAACTTCTCATGGCAGAACCCTGCCAAGGAAATCAACATCGGAGGGATCGAGGCTCTTGAATATACCTACGACGCGCAGGTGAACAGGGAGTCTCCGATGCCGGCCGGAGGTTTCTGGAGAATCGACGAGAACAGCCTTGAGAAGGCCCGCCAGTGGCAGGAGAAATATGGCGACACGGTTGCCTGGAACGATCCTATCCTTTACGGTCGCGACTGGTACTACGATGGAGCCAACAAGTACGGCTACCGTCTCTATGACGGCGTCAAGGCGATGGTACGCGAGTGGGCTCCTTCCATGACCCACAACCTCTCCGTGACCGGCTCGAAGGACAATACGTCTTTCAACATCGGTCTTGGCTATCTTGACCAGAGCGGCATGACAAAGCCGGCCAAGGTGGATGATTTCAAGAGGTACAACGCTTCCTTCGGATTCACCAGCGAGGTCAACAAGTATCTCACTCTTCGCGCCAGCGCCATCTATTCGGACCGTTACAAGCGGTATCCGGGAGTGGGTACGACCTTGGCTGACCCTTGGCTTTATCTCTACCGCTGGAGTCCTCTCTTCCCGATCGGAGTGATGGAGAGGGACCACTATCTGCAGGAACCGGCGTACGAGCTGATGGCGGGCAACACCGACAGCCTGAGGAACAAGTACTTCAACATGAATCTCGGTATGACCATCAATTTCACCGAGAACTGGAACTTCCAGTTTGACTACACCTATGACAGGCAGATGACCGACAGGAACAATTCCGTGGTCTATTTCGAGGCCGGACAGCACTGGTACTCCCCGACAGCCTGGGTGGAGAACGGCAGTCAGGTCTATGTCAACGAGGAGGGTCAGGTTGTCGAGTCCGGAGGAATGCCGGCCTACACCTTCCCTGTCAACAGGTACCTCAATTCCAACATCAGCGAGAAGTCCGACTATGTCGGGAATTACTCGCGCAACGATGACAACAACACCATCAATGCCTACACGACCTACCACCTCGCCCTTGGCGAGGACAACCGTCACGACTTCAAGTTCATGCTCGGTATGAACCTGGTGGCCGGCAAGTGGAGTTCCTACACGGTAAGAAAGAACAGTCTCACCGTCCCGGACAACCCTCAGTTCGCCACCGCCACCGGAGACCAGTTTGCCGACGGGTCAAGGGATTGGTCTGGTAGGCTTGGCTTCTTCGGCCGTGTCAACTACTCTTTCGGCAACAGATATTTCCTTGAGGCCAACCTCAGACGTGACGGTTCGCACAAGTTCCCGACAGACCTTCAGTGGAAATGGTTCCCGTCATTCTCCGCCGGCTGGATATTCACAAACGAGAGTTTCCTTGAGCCTGTGAAGCCGGTTCTGAGTTTCGGTAAGATCAGGGCTTCCTGGGGTAGCGTCGGCGACCAGTCTGTCTCCAGCAACCTTTACAAGTCAATCCTTGCGGGCGGACAGTCCTCTTGGATCGGCGGCAACGGACAGAAAGTCACCAAATACGACACACCTTCGCTTGTGGACAGTGACATAACCTGGCAGATGATCGAGACCCTTGACTTCGGAACGGACCTCCGCTTCTGGGACAACCGCATCGGTCTCACCTTCGACTGGTACCGCAGGGACACCAAGAACATGATCATCCCTGGCGAGACTCTTCCTTCGACACTCGGAGACTCCGCACCTAAGGGCAACTACGGCAACCTCCGCACCAACGGTTGGGAAATCGCGTTCGATTTCAGCCACAGGTTCTCCAACGGCCTTGGAATCAACTTCACCGCCTCCTTGGCTGACGCGACCACGAAGATCACGAAGGGCGCAGACTGGGCTACCCCTTGGGAGGACCGCCTTCTCGGCAATGCCTACTCGACCGGCCGCCGCTATGGTGACATCTACGGTTATGTCACGGATCGTCTCTTCCAGAAGGACGATTTCGTCTATGGTGCTGACGGCAGGATCGAAAGGGTCAACGTGATCTATCGAGGCACAATCCACTCCACCAACAAGCAGACCTCAAAGTACCCTGTCTATCAGGTCCAGTTCGAGAACGGTGACAAGCTTGTGTGCGCCCCTGGCGATGTGAAGTTCGTGGACATTGATGGAGATGGCTACATCTCTTCCGGATCCGGCACGAACGGAGATCCTGGAGACCGCGTGGTGATCGGCAACACAACCCCTCGCTACGAGTATAGTTTCAGACTCGGCACAGATTGGAAGGGATTCGACTTCTCCATCTTCTTCCAGGGTATCGGCCAGCGCAAGATCTGGGGAGGCGGACAGCTTGCCATTCCTGGCTACAGCGCAAAGGAAGGCGCTCTCCCTAAGACCTTTACCACCGATTACTGGAGAGAGGACCGCACCGACGCCTTCTATCCTCGCGCCTGGGACCTCGGCGGAGAGAACACCGGCTTCACGATGCAGGTGCAGAGCAAGTATCTGCTGAATATGGCCTACCTCAGAATCAAGAACATCACTCTTGGATACTCGCTTCCGCAGAAGCTCCTGAAGAAGGTCTGCCTCAATCAGGTGAGGGCTTACGTCTCGCTTGAGAACTTCTTCACCTTCGACCATCTCAGAGGATTGCCGATCGATCCTGAGGCCATCACGGGCTACTCAATGTTCAACACCACAAGCTACAACCTGACGAGAACCGGTGTGGGTACCCCTACCTTCAAGTCGGCCTCGGTTGGTCTTCAGTTAACCTTCTAAATTATGGCAAAGATTATGAAATTCAAGATATTTTCAGTAATCGCAGGACTTGCGCTGCTTTTCAGCGCCTGTGACGAGGTTCTTGACCGTCCGTCCCCGACCGTTGCGGAGGACGAGTCATATTGGGTCAGCGCCGAAAAAGTGCGTCTCTATTCCAACAGTTTTTATCTTCACTATTTCGAGGGTTATGGAACTGGCTGGACACACTCCTCGGCTCCGTTGCTTGACTACACGTTCAACGATGACGTTGTGAACTATTCCACCCAGGCTCAGTTTACCCGTGCCGTGCCTACTTCGACCGGATGGGATGGCAACTACAAGTGGATCCGCCGGGCCAACATCATGGTTGACAGGATCGACAGCAGGATGAAGGACATCCTTTCGGCGGAGGAATATTCCCACTGGATGGGAATCGCCCGGCTTTACAGGGGTCTGGAGTTCGCCCGTCTTGTCAACACCTATGGGGATGTCCCTTACTATGACCATGTTGTGAAGACCTCCGACTTGGATGACCTCTATAAGGACAGGACTCCGAGGAACGAGGTGATGGACAATGTCTATGACGACTTTGAATATGCTCTTGCGAACATCCGACTCAATGACGGCGCGCAGAACATCAACCGTTATGTCGCCGCCGCCCTTGTGTCACGCTGGGCCCTTTACGAAGGAAGCTGGCAGAAGTATTATTACAACAATCCTTCTCAGGCCACCAAGTTCTTCAATCTGGCTGTCGCCGCCGGTGACATCGTGATGAACAGCGGACGCTTCGACATCACACTCGATTTCCGCTCGCTCTTCGGCTCCAAGGATCTTTCTTCCAGCAAGGATGTGATTCTTTACAGGAAATATGACGCCGCGCAGGGTGTGACCCATTGCGTCGCCTCCTACAGCAATGTGAGTGAGTCCAGATCTGTCGGCCCGAACCTCTCTCTCATCAAGTCTTTCGTCTGTGTCGACGGTAAGGACTGGCAGACTTCGTCTGTGGAGAACTCCAAGGATTTCTCCCTGGCCAACCTTATCAAGACCAGAGACTCCCGCTTTGAGGCTTCATTCTACCATAAGCCGACGGTCAAGTCCAAGAGTTGCTACCTGTATCCGGTCAAGTTCATCCCTCGTTCGGCCTTGAAGTATCTTGAGGTCAAGGGGGGCGCGCCGGATGTGGAGTACACTTCCGTGAACAACCTCAACGGCTATCCTGTCCTCAGGTACGCCGAGGTGCTTCTGAACTGGATCGAGGCCAAGGCTGAGCTTTCCACTCTCGGCGCCGGTTCTGTGACACAGGAAGACATCGATCTGTCCGTCAACAAGATCCGCAACCGTCCTCTCGCTCAGGAAGCAGTCGAAAGAGGAGTTCAGAAGACCGCGCCGATGGAACTGGCCGCTCTTCCTGACGATCCGTCAAGGGATTCCGATGTCCCGGCTCTCCTTTGGGAGATCAGGCGTGAGCGCAGGATGGAGTTCGCTTTCGAACACTCAAGGATCATCGACCTCAGAAGGTGGAAGAAACTTGAATATATGGACACGGACGCCAATGCTGACCTGCTTTCAGGCACATGGGTGAATTTCCCTGCCGAATGTCCGGATGACCTCGTTGACGACAACAAAGGCAAGATCCGGGTGATGACAGCGTCAGGTGACCTCATCACCTTCGATGGCAAGAACGGAGCCAAGATGGTTGGATTCTTTTATCCTGCTGAGAACAAGGGAAGGCTTCCTTTCCTCAATGTTCCGAACATCAACCCTTATCTAACTCCGGTCGGTTCCAACACCATCACGGACTATTCCAACAAAGGCTACAAGCTCACCCAGACGGAGGGTTGGCCTGAATCATCGAATTAATGACTGATAATCAGAATGACAGATAATATGAAAAAGATAATAAGACTCTCCCTCGCATTGCTGGCCTTAGGCTTTGTCTCTTGTGAGAAAGAACTGCCGAGCCAGGTTGAGCAGCCGTATGACACCGAGATCTCGGCGATCAGTATTGTCAATGCGGGAGCCGACGGCGCGACCGTGATCGAGGGACGCATCGACGAGTACAACAAGATGATTGACTTCAAGAGAATAGTCCCGGAGACGGACTTTTCCCAGCTGAAGGTTAAGGCCACGCTCTCCGAGGGCGCGGTCCTTGAGAGCGATGTGTTTGATTTCTCAATGGACGAGGAGACCACGGAGAAGACACAGATCCTCAGGATCAAGAACCACAACCGCTACAAGGACTACTTTATCCGTGTCAGGAAGAAGGTTCCTGTGTTTGGCGCTGATTGGGAGAAGGTGAAGACCTACGGCTTCTGCGCCGCCACCAACAACACCTACGAGCACTTCAACTCAGGATCTACCCGCTGGGCCGGATTTGACGGTGAATATGTACTCGTGGTCTCCAGAAAGGGTGGCACGAATCCTCATCTGCTGAAGGTCTCCGACCTGAAGGAAGGTAAGATCGAACCGATTATGCTGAACAACGAAGGTGTGAGCGGCGGAACTTTCCCGATTCATAGCGGAGCCGTGATCAAGGGCCACACTTATGTGAGCAACCTTTCAGGTGGCGGCAAAGGGTCCCCATTGATGATTTACTACTACGAGACTCCGGCTTCCGCTCCGGAAGTGATTCTGAATGTGACGCTTGACACAATCGACGGCGCCAACTCAAGGCACGGTGACAACGCCTCGTTCAATCTTGACGAGAACGGTAACGGCTATGTCTTCTTTGGCAACAACGCCGCCACTGATGTCCTGAGGTTCACCATCAGGAACTGGAAGGAAATCGATCCTGCCAGCGCCACGGTTCTTGGCTCTGACTCCAATGCTAACTCCTACATTACTGTCAACAGGATCTGGGGAACCGACAGCTACATCTTCGGCGGAATCTACATGGCTCCGAAGATTGTGGACGGGTCGATGTCTGTCCAGTACGCTCTTAAACCCACCAGCGTGGCCGCTCAGTCAACCGCCTGTCAGATAATCAGCTTCAATGGGGAACGTTACCTGGTGACGATGACGGCCGGAAGAACGGAGGTTGTGACTCCTACGATGACGGTCTATGACATCACCAAGGGAGGCGACTCTCTGACTGACTGCCTTGCCAGGTTCGAGGAGGGTGACCGCAAGCCGGTATATTCATTCATCCTTGGCGGCGGCAAGAGCATCTCTCCGGGAACTAATCTTAATTATTACATCGAGAAGGACGCGGAAGGAAAGGACAGCAAGCTTTACTTGTTCGCCGCCCGATGCGACTCTGGATTCGCGATCTGCGAGTTCCCGATAAAGGTGGCTCTTGACGACTGATCGGTGCGAAAATGAAAAGATTAGCAAGAATATTTTTGTACACGCTTCTGAGTGTGGCCTTCTTCGCCTGCGGAAAAGAAGAACAACCTTTTAAGCCTGGCGGCTCCACTGGCGGAGGAGGCACCGGAGGCGGTGGCACGACTGATCCGGTCAAGGTCGAATTTCCGAGGAAGGAACTCAGAGGTGTCTGGGTGGCCACTGTCTGGGAACTGGACTGGCCTATGGGCGCGCATGACGAGGCCTCACAGAAGAAGAAGTACACGGACTACCTTGACTTGTTCCAGGAGTGCGGCATCAATGCTGTCTTCTTCCAGATCCGGTCCAAGGCTGATGCTTACTATGAGTCTCAGTATGAGCCTTGGAGCAAGACCATAACAGGCACGGTCGGCAAGAATCCGGGTTACGATGTCCTCAAGTTCCTGATAGACGAGACCCACGCCCGTGGGATGCAGTTCCATGCCTGGATCAATCCTTACCGTGTCGAGACGAGAGGTTCCGCCTCGGCTGAGTTTCCAGCATTGGATCCTAAGATTCCAGCCTCGATGGTCAAGGACTACAACAAGATCCGTGTCTATAATCCGGCTCTGCCGGAGGTTCAGGACAGGATCGCCGCCATTGTCAAGGAGATCATCACAAAATACGATGTGGACGGCCTTCACATGGATGATTATTTCTATCCGTCATTGGAAAAAGGAGAGTCTCTGAATGATGCTGCTGAATATGCCAAATATGGTTCTGGATATTCAAAGATCGAGGATTTCAGGCGCGCCAATGTCACCAAGGCGATCGAAAAGATCCATAATGTGATTGTCCAGACCCGTCCGGAAGTGATTTTCTCCGTCAGCCCTCAAGGCAACTATGACAACAACTACAACGCTTTGTTCGCCGATGTCGCCACTTGGACCCGCAACGGATTGATTGATGTGATTATCCCTCAGCTGTACTATAGTGTCGTAACATTCCAGACAAGGATCAAGTGGTTCGTTGATAATGCGTTCAAGAGCCATCTGATGGCAGGCTACGGAATCTACAACTTCGCTTCGGACGCGTCCAATCCGGATTTCAAGACCACGTCCTCGTTCTACAGCCAGTACAACTACGCCGCCCAGATCAAACGTGTTGAGGGTGCTCTCTTGTACAGTGCCAAAAGCTTGACGGGAAATAAGATCGGGATAACGGACGCTGTCAAGGGAGCGTTCGGGACAAAGACTCTGATTCCGTACCTTCTTGCCGCTGACGAGAAGAAACCGGACGCTCCGACAGGGGTGAAAGTCGATGGCTCCGCCTTGACTTGGACCGGCGCGGGCCCGATGTTCGCGGTTTACAAGTTGGACGGAACCAAGAAGAAGGCGACATTGGTCGGGACGACAAAGGACAAGAAGTTCAGCCTTCCGTCGAAAGGAACCTATCTGGTGACCGCCATAAGTGAGCTTAACTCCGAGAGCGACGCGTCGGAACAGGTGACTTATTGAGATCTGGTCAGAAATATTCATAAAGAACGGTTTAATCCGTGAGGGAAAGTAAGAATGCTTCACCTCACGGGTTTTTCTTTTGTCCCAAGGCGAATAATTCGTTATATTTGTGCTTTAGTAAGCGTTAAAAAATAAGTTGAACTAAATTTTGTGTCAGATTTATTAGGATAGATTTCTTTTGGAAGAAGTAGTGTGCCGGTGGCACATGACTGATGAGAAAAGAAATATAGACCATAAAGATATACAAATGGTTCAAGTTACTTTTTAATGATTACTTAGTCCGCGAAAGGAATATGTTTTCAAAGGAACTTAAAGAAGAATGCGGGGTGTTCGGTGTCTGGGGCGTGCCCCACGCCGCCGAGGTGACCTACTACGGTCTCCATTCCCTTCAGCATCGCGGCCAGGAAGGCTGCGGAATCGTCTCGGTCAACGATAATGGAGAACTTCACCGGGTCAAGGGACTCGGGCTCGTGACCGAAGTCTTCAACAGCGAGAATCTCGGATCTCTCCACGGAAATATGGCGGTCGGCCACGTGCGCTACTCCACCCATGGCGGAGGCGGCATCGAGAATGTCCAGCCTTTCCTCTTCAGGCACAACAGCGGTGACTTCGCCCTTGTCCACAACGGCAACGTGGTCAATTCCGCCCAGTTGAGAAAGTATCTGGAGGATCGCGGCAGCCTTTTCCAGTCCACATCCGACAGCGAGATCCTGGCCCACCTCATCAAGAAGGAGCCGGTCGAAAGGAACAGCCCGAGAATCATCCCTATCATGGAGGCCCTGAATATGATTGAAGGGGCTTTTGCGTTTATGGTGATGACCAACCACAGGATCTATGCGATGAGGGACAAGTACGGCCTCAGGCCTCTGTCCATCGGGCGCATCGGCGACGGCTATGTCCTCAGCAGCGAGACCTGCGCGTTCAGCGTCGTGGGAGCGGAGTTTGTCCGCGATGTGGAGCCGGGCGAGGTGGTCACGATCGACCACCACGGCATCAGGAGTCGGAAATATTCAGACTACCAGCGTCACGCGATGTGCGCCATGGAATATATTTACTTCTCCCGCCCGGACAGCGACATCGAAGGCCGTAACGTCCATTCTTTCAGGAAAGAGAGCGGAAAGATCCTCTACCGGGAGTCGCATGTGGACGCGGACATCGTGGTCGGGGTTCCGGACTCCAGCCTGAGCGCCGCCTCCGGTTACGCCGAGGCGAGCGGACTTCCTAACGAGATGGGACTCATCAAGAACCGCTACATCGGCAGGACTTTCATCCAGCCGTCGCAGGAGATGAGGGACAAGGGCGTGAAGATGAAGCTTTCTCCTGTGCGGAGCATCGTCAAAGACAAGAGGATAATACTGGTGGACGACTCGATCGTGCGTGGGACGACATCGCTGAGGATCGTACGGATGCTCCGCGAGGCCGGGGCGAAGGAGGTCCACATGAGGATCGCCAGTCCGATGATCAAGAATCCGTGCTTCTACGGAGTGGACATGTCCACCCACAAGGAGCTCCTGTGCTATTCAAGAAACCTTGAGCAGGCCCGTCAGGCCATCGAGGCCGACTCGTTGGCGTTCCTTTCTGAGAAGGGCCTTTTCGAGGCCGGTCACCGCACCGACCTCTGCCTTGCCTGCTTCAACGGCAACTACCCGACCGCCCTCTACTCCAGCATCGAGGAGGTCAACGAGGAACATAAATTTTAGTTGGAAGAATATAGGCAGACCAACTGAATGATTATATTTATAAAAGAATATAAAGTGATAATTCTTCACCGCTTGAGGTGAAAGTAAGTCCCTCCCCCGAGGGGAGGGATTTAGGGAGAGGGTAACGTAAAAAGGCCCTAAGGGGTGTGCTAAGCACATCCCCTCCCCCGAGGTGAGGGATTTAGGGAGGGGGTAACGTAAATGATGGTGGGTGGGTAATCACCTGCGAACGTGAGATAAAGTTTTTTTCAACAAGTAATTACCTACTTGCGAGAGATGATAGGAATCATATATTATGGCAGTTGATTACGAGAAGGCGGGCGTGAGCCTTGAGGCGGGCTACGACGTTGTCCGCAGGATCAAGAAGCACGTGGCGTCGACCGACAGGCTCGGCGTGATGGGAAACATCGGGGCGTTCGGAGGAATGTTCGATCTTTCAAAACTGAACATCAAGGAACCGGTCCTGGTCAGCGGGACGGACGGAGTCGGCACTAAGCTCAAGCTGGCGTTCGCGATGGACAAGCACGACACCATCGGCATCGACGCCGTGGCGATGTGTGTGAACGACGTTCTGGCCCAGGGAGCGGAACCGCTTGTGTTCCTTGACTATGTGGCCCAGGGAAAGACCCGTCCGGAGGTCGTGGAGGCGATTGTCGCCGGAGTTGCTGACGGATGTCGTCAGGCCGGATGCGCCCTCGTGGGCGGCGAGACCGCCGAGATGCCTGGAATGTACGAGGACGGTGAATATGACATCGCTGGCTACACCACGGGTGTCGTGGAGAAATCCAGACTCATTGACGGCACGAAGGTCAAGGCCGGGGATGTCCTTGTGGGAATAGCCTCCACCGGAGTCCACAGCAACGGCTTCAGCCTCGTGCGCAAGATCTTTTCCGACAACAATCTGGATCTCTTCAAGGTTTATCCTGAACTGGAGTCCGACCAGCAGCTCGGCATTGTCGCCCTGACACCGACCAGAATCTACGTCAGGCAGGTGCTGGAGGTGATCCGCAACTGCGACGTGCACGGAGTGGCCCACATCACCGGCGGCGGCTTTGACGAGAACATTCCGAGAATCCTCCGTGAAGGCCAGGGCATCGAGGTTCAGGAAGGCTCATGGACAATCCTTCCGATCTTCCGTTTCCTGGAAAAGTACGGCAACATCCCCCATAGGGAGATGTTCAACATATTCAACATGGGTGTCGGAATGGTTTTGGCTTTGGATGAGTCCGAGGCTCAGAAGGCCATCGACATCCTCGCCGCCCACGGCGACAAGGCGACCGTCATCGGCCGCGTGACCGACAAGCCGGGCGTGGACATCCGCCTGCTTTAGCGTGGAAATATTCATTCCAAAAGTATAAAGGTATATAAATGAGAGCTTTAATCAGTGTTAGTGACAAGACGGGTGTCGTTGATTTCGCCCGGGAACTCGTGTCGCTCGGATGGGAAATCCTTTCCACCAGCGGCACAATGAAGATGTTGAAAGAGGCAGGTCTGCCTGTGACCAGTGTGAGCGATGTCACGGGATTCCCCGAGATCTGCGACGGCCGTGTGAAGACCCTTCATCCTAAGATCCACGGAGCCCTTCTCGCCCGCAGGGATATTCCTGATCATCTGAAACAATTAGAGGACAACGGAATCGAGAAGATCGACCTCGTCTGCGTCAACCTTTATCCGTTCCGTGAGACGATCGCCAAACCGGATGTCACGATGGAGGATGCCGTGGAGCACATCGACATCGGAGGCCCGTCAATGCTTCGCAGCGCCGCCAAGAACTGGGCCTCGGTCACAGTGGTAGTCAATCCTGAGGACTACGCCACTGTCATCTCCGAGATCAAGGCCACCGGTGACACGACCACGGAGACCCGTCTCAAACTCTCGGCCAAGGCCTACACCCACACCGCTGAATATGATAGCGCGATCGCGACCTATATGCGCGCCCAGGCCGGTCTCCCAGAGAAACTTTTCCTTGAATATGACATCTGCCAGAATCTCCGCTACGGTGAAAACCCTCATCAGCAGGCCAAGTTCTACAAGACCCTGAAGCCGGTGCCATATTCGTTGGCCACCGCCGAGCAGTTGAACGGCAAGGAGCTGTCTTACAACAATATTCAGGATGCCAACGCCGCCCTCAACATCGTCCGTGAGTTCGACGAGCCTTTCGCTGTTGGCCTCAAGCACATGAATCCGTGCGGAGCCGGTCTCGGCGCTGACGTTGTCGAGGCTTGGAAGAAGGTTTACGAGGGAGACAAGACCTCCATCTTCGGAGGTATCGTGGCGTTCAACCGTGAGGTCAACCTTGAGGTTGCGCACCTGCTCAAGCCGATCTTCCTTGAAATCGTGATGGCTCCGTCATTCGCACCTGATGCCCTTGAGCTTCTCCGCGCCAAAAAGAACCTGCGTGTCCTTAAAGTGAATATGGAAGGTTCTGTCAAGGAGCAGATGCAGTGTGTCAGCGTCAACGGGGGACTTCTGGTTCAGAATCAAGACCTTGCCATCGTACCGGTGACCGCTTCGCAGACTGTGACCGAGGCTGTGCCGACCGAAGGGCAGATTGTCGATCTGAATTTTACCTGGAGGATTGTCAAGCATGTCAAGTCCAACGCCATCACCGTCGGCAAGGCCGGAATGATCTACGGAGTGGGAGCCGGCCAGATGAACCGTGTAGGTTCCGCCGAATTGGCTCTCAAACAGGCCGCCGCCACTTTGGCCGAGGAGGAAACCGCCAAGACAGGCGTGCCTGTTGACCCTAAGGAGGCTGCCCGCAAGGCAGGTCTCGTGCTGGCTTCCGATGCGTTCTTCCCGTTCGATGACTGCGTGACCCTGGCCGCAGAGTACGGCGTGAAAGCCATCGTGCAGCCTGGCGGATCCGTCCGCGACGAGGATTCCATCAAGAAATGCGACGAGCTTGGCATCGCCATGGTCTTCACCGGAGAACGTCATTTCAAACATTAGAATAATCTGCCAAAGCTTCTTAGAGTAGTATGCGAGTTTTTCATTTTGAAACCACGAACAAGAGTGACGGCAAGACGATAATGCTGGACACTCTGCTGTCCAGGAATGTGCTGGTTGTCGGCGGAGGCGGACGCGAGCATGCCATTGTGGACGCTTTGAGCCGTTCCAGAAGTGTCGGCAAGATCTACTGCGCTCCAGGCAACGCCGGGATCGCCGCGCAGGCCGAGTGCGTACCCCTCAAGGAAACGCAGATCCCTGAACTCGTGGAGTTTGCGAAGGAACACGGCGTAGACCTGACCGTGGTCGGCCCGGAAGTTCCTCTTTCAGCCGGAATCGCGGATGCCTTCACGAAGGCCGGTCTGAGAATATTCGGCCCGTCCGCCGCCGCAGCCCGCATCGAGTCCAGCAAGGACTTCGCCAAGCGGCTTATGGAAAAGTACGACATCCCGACAGCCTCCTTCAAGACCTTCGACAACTATGCGGATGCCATTGAACATGTCAGCCGGCACACCTTCCCGGTTGTTCTGAAATACGACGGCCTGGCCGCAGGCAAGGGTGTCGTCATCCCGGAGACCTTCTCCGACGCGCAGGCGGCTTTGAAGGACATGCTGCTGGACGACAAGTTCGGCAAGGGAAAGGTCGTGGTCGAGGAATATCTCACCGGTCCGGAGTTCTCGTTCATGTGCTTTGTGAACGGTGAGGAAGTCTTCCCGTTGGCGATCGCACAGGATCATAAGAGGGCGTTCGAGGGTGACAAGGGGCCTAACACGGGGGGTATGGGAGCATATTCACCGGTTCCGGTCATCACCGCCGAGGATGAGGAATACACCCTTGAGCACATCATGAGGAAGACCGCCGCCGCGATGGTCGCCGAGGGCTGTCCGTTCAAGGGACTGCTTTACGGCGGACTGATGAAGACACCGTCCGGCATCAAGGTGATCGAGTTCAACTGCCGTTTCGGCGACCCTGAGACTGAGGTGGTTCTGCCTCGTCTGGAGTCCGACATATTCGAGATCTTCTGTGCCGTCGCCGATGGAGGCAAGGTCGTGAACGCTCCGGAAAGGACTGACGTGGCTGAGGGTGTGAAGGTGCCGTCGTCGCAGCTGATGCCTCGGATCAAATGGTCTTCCGAACAGACTCTTGGTTTCGTGATGGCTTCGAAAGGCTATCCGGGTTCCTATGAGAAAGGCTTTGAAATCACTGGTCTGGATGAGGCTTTGTCCGATCCTTCCGTGAGGATCTATCAGATGGGTACCAAGGAGGTTTCCGATCCGGTGTCCGGAGCCAAGTCCCTTGTGACCTCAGGTGGTCGTGTGCTGATGGTTGTGGCTTCCGCCGAGACTCTTCGCCTGGCCCGCGACAAGGCTCTGGCTGCAGTTCGTAAGATCCACTGCGACAACCTCTTCTACCGTTCCGACATCGGACATCTGGTCTTGTAAATTATTATATTATGATTATATCTGGAAAAGACCTTGCGGCCAGGTTAAAGGCCCGGATGGCCGAGCAGGTGGCCACATTTCCTGCAAAGTATGGCAGAGTGCCTCATTTGGTAGTGATCCTCGTCGGGGACGACCCAGGCAGCCAGACTTATGTCAGAAATAAGTCCAGGGCCTGCGATGTCGTGGGTATCAAGAACACGACAGTCAGGATGCCCGCCGACACGCCTGAGCAGGAACTTCTTGACAAGATCGCCGAACTCAACGCCGATGACACCGTGGACGGCATCCTCGTCCAGCTCCCTCTTCCTAAACAGATCAGTGAGCCGAAGGTGATCGAGGCCATCGCCCAGTCCAAGGACGTGGATGGCTTCCACCCTCTGAACACCGCCGCCCTATGGCAGAAGAGGCCTAACGCGTCCTGCGTCGTTCCTTGTACTCCGATGGGCATCATAAGACTCCTTGAGGACGCTGACTATGAGATCGCCGGCAGGAACGCCGTGGTGATCGGACGCAGCCAGATCGTCGGCCTTCCCATCACCAAACTCCTGCTTGACAGGAACGCTACGGTAACGATCTGTCACTCAAGAACAAAGAATCTTCCCGAGATCACAAGGCAGGCTGACATCCTCGTCGTAGCCATCGGCCGTCCGAAATTTGTCACCGGAGACATGGTAAAGGAAGGAGCCGCCGTGATCGACGTGGGTATGGATCTTGACGAGAACGGCAACCTCTGCGGCGACGTTGACTTCGCCTCAGTCGAGCCGAAGGCCTCCGTCATCACCCCTGTTCCCGGCGGAGTGGGTCCGATGACCATCTGCTGCCTGATGGAGAACACCATCCAGTGCTTCCTCAACAAGGTGGCCGCCGAGAAGTCATAAGGCTTATAGTTTCCAAGTAGGTTCCGTCATGCATTAGTGGTGTCAATGTTTGGCGGAGCCATTTTTTCTATGCAGAGGAACAGATGTCATCATCTCCACAAAGTGGGTCTTGATGGAATCTGCTTGATTCTCATCTACAGACAGATAACGTCTGGTGCCGTTCTCGTCCGGAGTGAAGATGGTCGAGCCTTCATCTGTCACGGCGATGTTGCCCGCAGGAGAGAGCGTGAACCAGCCACTGCCCTCGACCGCATACAGTACTGCTGTAAGATCCCAGGTCGGACGGTCGCATGGCTCTGGCAGATAAGCCTTGTAAGCTTCGACTACCGGGTGAAGCCCGGCCCATCCAAAATCGTTCACGATGCTGGAGCCAGGATATTCGATTCTTAAACCGACTTCGAATGGGGACGTGACGATAGGTGTCGGCCATTTCTCAAAGATAATCTTGGCCGCGGGGATGTCTTTGGCGATGTTATATTCATGAATATTCGGATCCTCAAAATCTCCTGCCATCGTGACAAGCAGCTTGACCTTCTTTGCGACAAGCTCTTTTCCGCTCAATTCTGAATATTCATCCTTCTGAGTGTCAAGTAGTCTGATGAGGTTGGTCGAGAATCCTACAGAGGCTATGACGACCGAATTGTCATCAGCGTTTGCCAGAAGTTTCCTATAAAGGATATGCGCGTCAGGGAGGGTGTCATATTCTTTGATGGAGCGCCCGAAGGCTGGATTGCCGTAGGAGTCCTTCATATTCACCACTGCTTTGGCATAGTTAGGTGCGTCATTTTCGCAATCAGCGCCGTTACGAATCACTCCTATCGGGATGTCCGGGTGACCGTACCATGTGTTGAGGATGTCAACATATTCAGCAGGAGCGGTTCCTTCTTTATTGATGTTCACTGCCAGAAGGTTGATTTTTCCGGCGTCGAGGTACTTGTACAGCAGATCCATCGCCATCGCGTCATCGATGTCGTTACCGATGTCGGTCTCCATTATGATGTTCAAGACATCCCCTGATCCTTCAATAACCTTGTTCCCGCAGCCGCAAAGGATAAGAGCCGCGATACCGAATGTGAAAATACTTTTCCTCATAATCTAAAAGAATATACTATGCGCTTGAATTATTTCGCTGGAGAACGTTGGCCAGATTTTTATCGTTCCGTCACCAAATTTACGAAAAAAATCAGAATTGTGTCGGGAAACGTCAGGCGTTTTGCTTGTATTAGCTGATCGAGGTAGGTCAATATCTGCTAAAAAATCCCTATCTTTGCCAACCAAGACATTAATTATGAGTAAGAACACTATCCAGTCCATATCCGAGCAGACCGGCTATTCTGTCTCAACCGTTTCCCGTGTACTTTCCGGCAAGGCTCAAAGATCCCGGATCAGCCAGAAAACCATAGACATAATACGGGCGGAGGCGAAGAGGGTGAATTACACTCCCAATCTGCTCGCCCAGGGTCTGAGGACCAGCCGGACGTTCACCATCGGTTTGACGGTTCCGGGGATAGACAACCCGTTCTTCGCCACTCTCGCGGCCACCGTGATCGAGAATCTCAAACTCGCCGGCTACCACACGCTGCTCGCCGACTCGCTTGAGAATCAGCAGGATTTCGAAAGTTCTCTGCGTATGTTCCGTTCCAGGAGCGTGGACGGAATTATCGCGGTTCCGGTCGGCAACTCGTCCGGACTTGCGGACGAGATCACGAACGGCATCCCGACAGTCCTGATCGACCGTTACTTTGAAGGGACCGGACTTCCTTACATCTGTACCGACAACTATGCCGGCGGCTTCATGGCCACTGAGTATCTCATCGACCGTGGCTTCCGCAACATCCTGTCCATCCAGGGAGTTGAGGACTCTACCCCTTCGATGGAGCGTGTCAGAGGCTTCAGGGATGCGATCGACGCCCATAAGGACAAGGGCATTGAATATGCCATTGTGGGTGACGCGTTCTCCGTCGAGAACGGCTACAATCAGGTTAAGAGAATATTCTCGGACGGAGTCAGGTATGACGCCGTGTTCGCATATTCATCGACCATCCTTCTTGGAGCGATCCGCGCGTTCAGGGAGCTTGGAATCAATGTGCCGGAGCAGGTTGGCATCATCTCGTTCGACAACAACGGCTTCCTTGATTTCCTCTATCCCGCGATCACCCGCATCGAGCAGCCGCTCGCTGAAATCGGTCGCCTCGCCTCCGAGACGCTTGTTGACATTATCGAGAACCGTAATCAGGATCTTCCTGCAGTCCAACGGCTTATCGCCCCTACACTTATTGTCCGCGACAGCTGCTGACCGGTCTGGATGAATGTCCATTGGTGGGAGAGTGTTCCGTGCGGACTTGATAGTCTTCCGATTGTCGGAATAAATGCCGAAATTAGCGGTCGGATTTCTATTCAGGTGCCGAGTGGGTGGACGGCTATCCTGCGGCGACAGGTATTGGCTGTGACTCCGGGGGAGTGATGGTCATTGTGTATGCCGTCAAAGGTTTCGACGGGGCTAACCTACCTTTGGACAACCCGTTGCAGGTGCCTGCGCACAGATATTCAGGTAGGGTTCTGGCCTCCGGTAAGGAAGCGGTGCGCACGACTCCCAAGTTCGAGCGTGGCAGGCTTCTTGGGGATGTGGTCTTCGTTTCGGGAACTGCCGCGATCAAAGGCGAGGACAGCGAGTTCTCGGAAGACACCCGTGTCCAGGCGCTCGGTGCGATCGATGTGGTGGAGCATCTGGTGGCTCCTTCCAACATATCCCCGGATTGCTCTGCCTTCCGCTTTGGGTACCTCCGCGTCTACGTCCGCCGCCCGCAGGATCTTGAGCCGGTGAGAGAGATGTTCATCTCACATTTCAAGGACACCCCGATCCATTTCCTCCAAGCCGACATCTGCCGCCCCGAACTCCTCCTTGAGCTTGAGGGTGTCGGAAGGGCATTGCCTTTCCTCAAGCCTTGAGTTCGTAGCTTTCCGGCTTTATTTTGGAGGCTTGCGAAAAGGTTTGCGTTATCAGAATTCAAAGTCGTTTTGTCAAAAATTATATAAAATATCGGGAATGATAACCTATTTTTGTAGTGTTAAGGCTTTTCTCCAAAGTTACTCGATTGAGGAAAGATTATAATTAAATAAAGGAATTTAACAGTACTTTTTTTAATACACAGTTTATGGGTAAACGATTAATTACGACATTGCTTGTGCTTCTGACAATCGGAGTGCAGGCATTCGCCCAGTCTGCCGTGTCCGGTAAGGTCACGGACAAGGCTGGTGAACCACTGGTCGGTGTGAATGTCCTTGTCAAGGGAACTAACGCTGGAACTATGACCGACCTTGACGGTAATTGGACCATTGCTAATGTTGAGTCCAACGCCGTAATTGTCTTCTCTTCTATTGGATTCTCCTCTCGTGAGGTTACAGTGGGGACCAAGAAGGTAATCAATGTTGTGCTTGAAGACGACACCAACTTCCTTGATGAGGTAGTGGTCGTTGGTTACGGTACGGCGCGCAGAAGGGATCTTTCCGGTTCGATTGCTAGTGTGAATTACGCTAATGATAAGAACATCAGCACCCTGCCAAACCCTAACGCTCTGTCTGCACTGTCAAGCAAGGTTGCAGGATTCAGCTATGCGCCTACAAGCAGCGCCGCTGGAGACAACACCGGTACCATGACAATCCGTGGAAAGAACTCCATCCCTTCAAGTGTCGGAGCCGGATCACAAAGCGTGAACCAGCCGATGCTCGTCATTGATGGAGTCATCTCTTACGGGTCCATCAACTCTGTCAACACTTCTGACATTGAGAGCATTGATGTCCTTAAGGATGCTTCCGCCGCCGCGATCTATGGATCCCGTGCCGCCAACGGTGTCATCATCATCACCACCAAGAGGGGAACGAGTGCCAAGCCGGTTGTCAGCTTCAATGCAAGCGTAAGCCTTTCTGACTGGACACGTATGCCTAAGATGGTAACGGACGACGAAACATTCCTCAAGAACAGGTTCGACTCCTACAAGGCCAACAATTCTGCATTCAAGGACAAGAATTGGGCTGACTATTCATCTCTTGAGACCGCCGCGACAGAACTCATGAGCGATGTCGAACTCGCCGCATTCAAAGATGGCACAAGGACTAACTGGATCAAGGAGATCTCTCGTACCGGCGTCGGTCAGAAGTATGACCTCAGCATCGCGGGAAAATCCAAGAATATAGCCTACTATGTTTCCGGTGACTACACCAGGCAGCAGGGTATCCGTCTTGGCGATGATTATGAGAAGTACAACTTCCTTGCGAAACTGGACATGAACGTCAACGATTGGTTGACCGTCGGAGTTAAGGCAAGCTACCTTGGCGCCAACAGCTGGGGTCAGACAGCCAGAATCCAGAACGCTACCTGGATGTCTCCATACTCATACGTGATGGTTCAGACCGAGGGCTATGAGAATTGGTACAACTATTGGCCTGACGGAAAGACTGCCAGCCCACTGGTTGGTGCGGGTAAGGATGACTCTTATCTCTACACTGACCGCTCCGGCTTCAGCTCAAACGCCAACGGCATCGCCTATGCGCAGATTGACTTCCCGTTCTTGAAAGGTCTTTCTTATAGAATCACTGTTCAGGGGCAGCACAATACTGGCCGCAGCGATGTGTTCAACAACCCTGAACTCTGGGTTGACACCAATTCGACCGCAGACATGGACAACCCTTCCAAATACAACGGCAACGCCGAGGGCTCTTCTGGAATGAGCTACTCTCAGACATGGAATGTGGACAACATCCTAACCTATAACAAGGACATCAAGGATCACCACTTTGATTTGATGGTTGGTTACACCAGAGAGAAATACAATTCAGAGGGTCTTAATGTTCAGTTCAAGGGATTCTCCAGCCCGACCTATCTCGGTGTCTACAAAATGGATGTCGCTGACAATGCCAACACGATTCTCAAGCGCTCTCGTACAACCTGGACCCGTGCCGGTTATCTCGCCCGTGCCAATTATAATTTTAAGAATACCTACTATGCCAGCGCCGTGTTCCGTCGTGACGGTTATTCGGGTCTTGCCGAAGGCTACAAGTGGGACAATTTCTACGGTGCGTCAGCAGCTTGGGTCCTCAGCAACGAGAGATTCATAAAGGATCTTGGTTGGTTTGACTTCCTTAAGTTCCGTGCTTCCTGGGGTCAGAATGGAGCCAGCTCCGTCTCTCCTTATCAGACATTGGCTACGGTTGGAGTTGTGGGAACAAGACAAGGCTCAATGTCTTGGGCATGGCTTGGAAACCAGGGCAATATAGGTATCGAGCCTTTGGGAATACCTAACAGGAGCCTTACCTGGGCTACCGTTGAGAAGATGAATTTCGGTCTTGATTTCACAGTCCTTAACGGAAGGCTTAGCGGTAACATTGACGGCTACACAGGCCGGACCACGAACATGATCGTGAGCCGCTCAGCCCCTTACATGACAGGATTCAAGTCAATCTATGACAATGTCGGCCTTGTGACCAACAATGGTATCGAGATCACCCTCAACTCCGTCAACATCAATGGCGATGGTGACAAGACTTTCCGTTGGACATCCTCTATCGTGTTCGATTCCAACACCAACTGCGTGAAGGAACTCTACGGCAAGGATTACAAGGGTGAGGAGGCTGATGATGTCGCAAATGCAGTGGCTTATGGATTCGACAGCTACTATGCTCTGCAGGTCGGTCATCCTATCGGATCCGCCTATGACCTCAAGAAACTTGGAATCTTCAACTCCGATCAGGAGGTGAAGGATTATGTAAATGACAAGGGTGAGATGATTCAGCCGAACGCAAAGGCCGGTGACATCAAGTTTGAAGATTGGAATAATGATGGTGTAATCGATGAAAAAGACCGTCATTTCCTGGGATCTCCAGATCCTCTCTTCACCATGAACATCGGCAACACCCTCAGCTGGAAGAACTTCTCCCTCTACTTTAACTTCCGTTGGGCCCAGGGTAATGACACTCACTTCATCTGGTTTGACCCTCATGCCTTCAAGACAAATCAGTCAAGCGGAGCCCAGCTTGCCGCTGTTGATCCTTGGACAGAGACCAACCACTCTCAGAAGTATCCTAAGCGTGACTACAACAACACTCTTAACTATCAGTTCTGGAACACTCGTTCATTCCTGAAGCTCAAGGATCTCTCTCTCTCTTACACAGTTGACCCTAACCTCCTTAAGAAGGTTGGCCTCGGCGGAGCACGCGTTTATGTGGCCGCCACCGATCTTTTCACAATCACAGGATGGTCTGGTCTTGACCCTGAGACTGGCGGAACCATCGCCGGTGACGCAGGTTCTTCAAGGTTCGGCAGCAACGGAACCTACAAGACTGTTACATTCGGAGTAAACCTGACATTCTAATTTGAAATAAAGGAATATTATGAACATCAATAAAATACTTTCAAGCATTGTAGCAGGAGTGGTAGTCCTTGGAGGATTTACCGGGTGCAACGATGAGGAATTCCTCAAGGAGCATTCCTATAACTATGATGACAACTCTTTCTACAACTCGGAGTCAGACATCAAGATGGCTCTGAATCCATGCTATAACACTGTGGAATACCTGATTCTTGGAGAGCCTCACGGACAGCACTCCTATGCTGTTACAGGTTTAGGTATGGACACATTCTCTCCTACCGGAGCGACATCTACCTTCGGAAACTGGGAGATCAACGCCGACAACGGTATCATCCGTCACTGGTTTGACAATGTCTATACACTTGTCAACAAGGCGAACACGGTGATTGACATGATTGACGAGCGTACAGGCATCGAGTATTCAACCCCTACCATGAGAGACGAGCTTCGTGGCGAGGCAGTGTTCCTCAGAGGCTGGGCCTATCGTGTGCTAGCTGGAATGTTCGGTAACGTCGTTATTCTTGAGCACCGTACAACTGAAGCCAACTACGGCTACACACCAAGCTCACGTCAGGAGGTTTGGGAATTCATGAAGAAGGATTTCGAATGGGCGTCAGAGCATCTACCTAAGGTTGCCCGTCTCACGGGAACCGCGACAAAGGCTGCCGCTGATGTTTATCTTGCAGAGGTGAACCTCGCCCTAGGTAACTTCAAGGAGGCCGAGCAGGCCGCCACGCGCGTGATTGATGGATCGGACGGAAACTACAACATCATGACTTCCCGTTTCGGTTCTCGTCAGGATGAGACCACCGACCGTTATGGCAATGCCCTTAATCCTTATTGGGATCTTTTCCGTCAGGCATGGGGACTTGACAACGGCAAGCCTAAGAAGAAGGCTGAGGTAGACAATCCGAGCAGCCCTGACAACAAGGAATCGATTTGGGTTCTGCAGTACAACTATGGAACCTACTCTACCGGTGGTGGTGGAGATGGTTGGTGGCGTGTAAGGCTTCTCTGCACTGAGGCAAACTGGCTGCCTGCCGTAATTATGGGAAATCAGACCGCGAGATCTTATAAGGTTTGTCGTGATGAAGCGGGAAAGGATCCGATCAAGTCAAAGGATCCTAACAAAATGAAGGAGAATGAAGATAGTGTATATACCTTCTATTTCTACGGAGACGATGCTGCGACATTCGCCGAGGGAGCCTCTGCTTCTTCCGCCTTCTCGCCTGTTCTTCCTAAGCGCAGGATTGCGAACGTTCCACAGGACTCTATCGGAGGAAGGGTGGCATACATTGGTACCGTCTGCATTCCTGTTGAATACGTCTACAATGGCGGAGAGTTCGTTGAAGATGGACTCTGGGATGATCCTAACGACTTCCGCGGTTCTGAGGTCATGATGCAGAAGAACTTCTACCTCCCAGGAGGACAGGGATGGCTTGATGCGAAGAAAGAGATGTACGAGAGAGCCAAGACTCTTCCTGGTCCTGGAGCCAACACCCAGGAAAAGCGGAATGCCTATAAGGTGAATGCGTCAGACACCACCATGCTCTGGCCTCGTCTTTGGAAATTCTCGGATGACGTGCACGCTGATTTCGCAACCAATGGCAACAATGCTTATGATGTTGACTGGTACATGATCCGTGTTCCTGAGGCGTACCTGCTTCGTGCCGAGGCTTATCTCGCACAGGGCAACAAGTCTGCCGCAGCCGCTGACATCAATGTCGTAAGAGATCGTGCTAATGCGAAGCCATGCAGTGCGTCAGATGTTGACATTGACTATATTCTCGATGAGCGCACTCGTGAGTTCTTAGGTGAGGAACATCGTATCATAACCCTCAACCGTCTGTCTTGCAACCCTAACTGCGGTGAATATGTCACCAGCAAGTACCCGGTTCAGGACGCCACTACTTCTAACACTGCTTACGCTCGTGTTCAGAAATATGGCTTCGGATTCGAGAATGTGGCGAATAATCCAAGGCAGACCTATGTTGACAAGTTCGGTAACACAAGACACCGTTCAGCATTCCATCCTTGGAACTACCAGTATCCTATTCCGATCCAGGTTATTCAGGCTAATAATAAGGTTGAGTACCCTCAGAACCCAGGTTATTAATAGTTTGAATCTATAGTGAAAAGAGGTGCGACATTTGTCGCACCTCCTTTTTACATATAATAAGTAAACCTTAGACAGCAATTTGTCATGAAGCATTGTACATTGGCTATTATCTTTCTTGCCACCATATTTCTGTTTGGGTGCGGACGAACATATTCAATCTCCGAAAGGGCTAAGCAGCAGCTCCCCGTCTCGCTTGAGTACGGTATGAGCAAATATATCAACGGATTCAGCGATCCTAAGATAGAGGATCTTAAAATCGTGTATGAGAATGACAGTATTTGTCTCCTGCAGTTCACTGCGGCCTACAAGGACACTTTGAACCAGACTAAGCGATTGGATTTGAGATACATCTATCTTTTCGACAGATTCATGAGTATGGCTGAAAGGAAGCCCGTTTTCAATGAGGGTTTCCGGAATATTCTTTGCCTTCCTGACGAGCTGATCAAGAAAAGTAGGAAGGAGGTTAAGAAGAATAAAGAGGTTGTGTATGACAACTTCATCGGAACCACCTTCCCGGTCAAGGAGCCATTTGACAAGTAATTAAGGGTTTTCCCTTCTAACCCTGACATCCGTTCCCGGCGTGTTGCGCAGGGCGGAGGCGATGTCGTGCGGATTGACTGTGGCCTTGTGCTCCATCAGTTCGGGGAGGTTGTAGGAGTTCATCTGGTCGGCGTAGTAGCGCAGAGGGTTTTTCTGCGGGAGAAGGAACGGTTTTGAGGCCTGGCCGTTCCCGTCGATGTGGCAGAAGAACGGGCGGGTGTAAAGGCCGTCCATTCGACGGCTGCTGAACACGAGCCAGCGGCTGTTCCCGCTCCAGGAATGGTAGCTGTCAACGTCCTCCGAGTTCGCGGCTTCAAGGGGGAAGCTCTCTCCGGAGGCAAGATCCGAGGCCCACAGGTCTGCGTCCTTGTGCCAGATGGAGAAGTTGCCATATTCCTGAAGAGTGAAGACAAGGAACCTGCCGTCGGGGGATATTCGTGGGAAGGAGACGCTTTTCCCGTTCTTGAAGCCGTTGTAGAGGGTGTCCACCTTCTCGCCGAACGAAGCGTCCTCGGGGTTGAAGTCAATGCGGAAGAGGCTGTATTTGACTTTTGAATATTCCTGCGGCATCGGTGCGACCGCCTTTGCCGAGCAGAAGTACAGGCTGCGGCCGTCGGGCGAGAATGTCGGGAATGTCTCGAACGAGTCTTCGGAGCGGGTCAACGGTGACCAGCTTATCTCGTGCCTGTCCACATCGTACACCACTACATCCGATGCGGAATCGTAGACCTCTATGCGGTTCTCGTTGTGGCTGAAGAAGTTCTGGTTTGTCTTGTTGACAGAGAAGGCAACGTACCGTCCCGATGGATGCCAGTACGGGTAGACAAGGGCGCTGATTGTGGAGTCGGTCTTCGTGTTCAGTTTCTCCACCTTGTCGTCCAGAATCATCGCGGTGCCTCCGAAGTCGCCCCTGGCGTGGAAGAGCATCTTTGAAGGATCCCTTTGGCAATAGGAGTGGCAATTGACGCAGTTCCCTCCCGTCAGCGAGTTCTCGAAAATGGCGGTCTGTGAATATGTCTCCAGATTCCTTTGGTAGATTCCCAGTCTCTTCCATGCCTGGTAGCCCGGTGGAATAAGCCTGAAGGAAAGGAAAGGGTCGATCTTGTCGGAAGACACGTTGATTGTGAATGGATTGAATGCCAGCCACTTGCCGTCTTGCCTGACGGCCACTGTCAGGCTGATGGAAGCGCCGGCATTCTCCGCCATCAGTTTTCTCCAGTATCTTGTCGGGAACGAGAACAGCCCTTTTCGCCCCTTGATCTGTCTTTCTCCGGATTTGCCGCTGACGATCAGCGTTGCCGGCTCCTCGCCGAGGAATGAGAAGTTAAGCGGGGCTATGTTGGATGGAATGGTGACGCCGGCGTAGTCCGGGAAGATCTCAGGATACCCCTCGATGCTTCCTGTCACGCTGATCTTTCTTCCGCAGGATGTGGCCAGCGCAAGGAAGAAAACCATGAATATTATGTTGAAAGTCCGCCGGAGCGACCGCAAAGCCAATGTGCTCATTAGTTATCAGTGATTTGGGTGAACAATAAATAGTACCAGAAAGTGTTCCGGAACGAGGCCAGGGCGGATTTCGGATTCTGGCTTCGCGCCGCGTTGCCGTATTTTTCCTTGAACATCCGGAACCGAGCGACATTCTCTTCGGTCACCCCGTGTGCGAGGCACCAGTCCAGATTGACGGCCTGGCGCCGCTCAACTTCCTCCCGCGCCATTCCGTGACTGAAAGCGAAGTCGATGTTCATGGTGCCGAAGTAGTCTGAATAGAACAGCAGACACTCCTGCACCGGGGTCGGCAGCGTCTTGAGCGCCGGAACTCCGAACCGTTTACGGACGAACTCCACGACATTGTCCATGTCCTTGGCCAGCAGGAGGTAGGACAGGGCATATTCCATTGCCTTCCTGTCCGCGGGATTCGCGTCAACTATCCTGAACAGGTCATCCATCGGATTGGTGTATAGCACGAAAGCGTCCTCGCACGCAAGGTCGCGTCTTCCGTTCCCCAGAAGCGGGTCGCTCATCACGGCCTCGTCGTTGTCCAGGAAGACTCTCTGCGAGGAAGCCCACTTGGAGTAGCGCGGAGATTTCTCCATCAGTCTGATGTACTTCTCCGCCGTAGGGTACGACCCACGCATCAGATCGATCTGGAGCACGGTCTTCAGCATCGACGGCACATGGTCTCCGAACGCCAGATCAGCGTTGAACGCGGTGCTCTGGGCCGCTCCCATGTTGCCCATGGCGAACAGCACCCGGCTGAGCCTCAGCAAGTCAAGGTCGTTCTGCGACTTCACGTCATTGATCAGCGAAAGCGGACCGTTCTGCCGGTACCTGAACAGATCCTCAGCCAGTAGCCCTTTCTCAGCCAGCGCCAGATTGAGGTAGTTGGCCTCATTACTAGAGCGGGCATCCTTTCCGAAGACACGGATGATCTTGTCCCACTTCTCATTGGCGGCCAGGCACTCCAGATGGAACGCCCTGGTCTGGTTCTCGGACTTGAACGAGTCGCTGAAATAGAAGAACACCGCCAGCGAGATTACGGAACACACGGTGCAGACGGCACCTTTGGCATAGTGTCCCTTTGCCTCAACCTTTCGGGAGACAGCTGCGATGAATATGCAGACAGACAGCATGACCCAGCTGACATAGTGGATCTTTGGCATGGTCAGAATGTCCACCTCGTAGTACATCCGAGGGGTAAAGGCCTCCAAGACAGTGGCGATCTGTCCTATCTGGATCATCACGAAACCAAGGATCACGGTCAAGAGCGGGTACATGGTGGCAAGCGGGGATTTCCGGCGTTTGGTGAACACGTCGAACAGCAACGCCCGCACGGCGAACAGCAGCGCCGCCGACCCTGCCAGAAAATAAAGCCCCACGGTCATCAGGCATCCCTGTACCAACGGAACGCTCTTGCTTTTGATTCTTGAATATGCCAGCAGACATGCAACCGCTGCCACATAGGCTATAAGCCCTTGGTAGAGGCAGTAATAGTCCTGAAGGGATACCGCCAGAAACGTGGACGGCAGCAGGCTGAGCGGGAATATTCCCCAAGCCGCATCTTCCCTTTGAACTGTCTGTTCCATGATCCTCCAGACCATCCAGACGTTCAGCCCCAGAATCACAATCGTGACAGCCGCACCGACTCCGGGAACCGTGAAGAACTGCACAAGGGACCTGGCCACGAGTTCCGCCAGCCCGCCAGGCTGGAACAGGATCCCACTGATGTAGCCCCAGTCGCAGAGAAACATCTCCTGCTGTCCTCTGAACGGCAGTACCCACCTCTGCGAAGGGATTAAACATGCGCAGAAAAGTATCCCGCAGACAGACATGGCGATGGTCAGGGCAATCGTCGTCGCAGTTATTTTTAGACTTCGTTTCATATTTAGAAACACACGGCTTGGCAACCTTCAAAAAGAACCGGCTTTGTCTTAAGGAACCGTTTCGATCAAGATTTCTTTTATCTTCAGTAATGATCCACCGGCCGCTCCTTTTTTCCAAAGATTTCTGTCCTCGAAAAGACTGCCAAGTCTTTACCAACTTATTTTAAACCAGCTTACTTAATGCAAGGCGACCGGAGATCCCGGTCGCCTTGTTTTTCGGGTCATTACCTTAATGCCTTTACCTGTTTCTCGGTAAGCCCGGTCAATTGTAGAATCTGCCCTATTGGCATACCGATTTCAAGCATGGCCTTGGCCACTTCAGCTTTACCCTCAGCTTTTCCCTCGGCTTTACCCTCGGCTTTTCCTTCAGCCATCCCCTCGGCCTTTCCTTTGGCCAAACCGTCAGCCATTCCTTTGGCCATTCCTTTGGCCATCCCATCGGCGATCCCCTTGGCCTCTCCGTCGGCGTATCCCGCCTCGAAGCCCTTGCGCTCGGCGAATTCCCGCTGCGCCAGAATGTCCCACTCGTTCATCTTGTCAATCTCGTATTTAAGTTTCTTCTCCTTGTC
>ENA-ORML01000047-ORML01000047.1-human-gut-metagenome-genome-assembly--contig:-NODE-47-length-146492-cov-52.502817_pt1 | contig 146492 bp, 112 predicted proteins | sample MGYA00242103_ERZ508995 | MGnify/ENA primary metagenome ERZ508995 (study PRJEB26280, sample SAMEA2338702) | human gut metagenome | biome: human gut; feature: human-associated habitat; material... | reverse complement strand
GTGGGGCATTGGGGACCGTATTCCCCAAACCCCTTGCGTCGCTTCGCACTGCGTGCGCTTTTCATTCACCCCCAGTCGCTTCGCGACAGCCCCGGTGGGGCATTGGGGACCGTATTCCCCAAACCCCTTGCGTCGCTTCGCACTGCGTGCGCTTTTCATTCACCCCCAGTCGCTTCGCGACAGCCCCGGTGGGGCATTGGGGACCGTATTCCCCAAACCCCTTGCGTCGCTTCGCTCCGAGGTGACGTGTTTTTTGTGGAGTGTTATTTATGTTTTTATGACTTTGTGTGTGGCTGTTTGTGGTGTTAATATCTTTTTTAGGGGAAAAGGTTGGTTATTCTGCTTTTTATGCTTTAATTTGTAACATATTTTTAGATAACACTAATATTCTTAAAATAGAAATGCAACATAAGGTTATTGATGCTAAGGATGTTGTAATCAGGTTCGCCGGTGATTCCGGAGACGGCATGCAGCTAACGGGCACATTGTTCGCGAACCTTTCGGCAGTCTATGGTAACGGCCTTTCAACATTTCCGGACTATCCGGCTGAGATCAGAGCCCCTAAGGGGACGGTCGCCGGTGTCTCCGGATTCCAAGTTCACATCGGCAGTCACAAGGTGAACACCCCGGGTGATTTCTGTGACATGCTTGTAGCCATGAATCCGGCGGCTCTCAAAGCGAATGCGAAATGGCTTAAGAGAAACGCCACTGTGCTCGTCAACGAGGATGCCTTCGATGACTTCGGCCTGAAGAAGGCCGGCTTCACGGGCAATCCTTTCGAAGAGCTTCGCATCGAGGACAGGAACATCATCATCGCCCCTATCACAAAGCTGACAGAGGAAAGCCTCAAGGACAGCGGGCTTGACATGGTCTCCATCCACAAATGTAGGAATATGTTCACCCTCGGAATGGCCTGCTTTATCTACAGCCGTCCGCTGGACTATGTCTATACCTATCTTGAGGGACGCTTCGCCAAGAAGCATCCTGAGATGATCGAGCCGAACCGCAAGGTGGTGAATGACGGCTACAACTATGCCGCGAACATCCAGGCGGTCGCCGACACCTACACCGTCGTCCCGGACATTCAGGAAAAAGGAATATACAGGAATATAACCGGTAACCAGGCTTTGGCCTGGGGTCTCATCGCCGCTTCGGAGAAATCCGGCCGGCCTCTTTTCTGCGGCTCCTATCCGATCACGCCGGCGACGGCGATCCTTGAGGAACTCGCCATCCACAAGAACCTTGGTGTCAAGACTATGCAGACTGAGGACGAGATCGCGGGAATCTGCTGCGCCATCGGCGCGTCGTTTGCCGGTAACCTGGCCGTGACGACGACATCCGGCCCGGGTCTCTCGCTCAAGTCCGAGGCGCTTGGCCTCGCGGTGATGACCGAGCTTCCGCTCGTTGTTGTGGATGTGCAGCGTGGCGGCCCTTGCACCGGCCTTCCTACCAAGACCGAGCAGGCTGACCTCAACGAGGCTCTTTACGGACGCAACGGCGAAAGCCCTATGGTCGTGATGGCCTCACACTCGCCGGCGCATTGCTTTGACGCGGCGTTCACGGCGGCCAAGATCGCTATGGAGCACATGACACCTGTCCTGCTCCTTTCGGAAGGTTTCCTCGGCAACGGTTCGGAGCCGTGGAAGATCCCTTCCATGAGTGAATATCCTGACATCAAGCCTCGCCTCGCCGTTGCGGACGGAGGTAGGTTCCATCCGTTCGAGAGGGATGCCGAGACCCTTGCCAGAAAATGGGCTCCGGCCGGAACTCCAGGCCTTGAGCATCGTGTGGGCGGTCTTGAGAAGACACACAGCGGAGTACTTTCCACAAATGCCGCCAATCATGAGCTGATGGTAAAGGAGCGTGCGGAGAAAGTCGCCCGTGTGGCCGCTGACATCCCGGATCTTGTCATCGACGGTCCGGAGAGCGGTGATGTCCTGCTGGTGGGATGGGGTGGCACTTACGGACATATTCTTTCGGCCACGGAGGAACTCCGCGCCGCCGGTAAGACTGTAAGCCGTGTGCATTTCGATTTCATCGATCCGCTGCCTAAGAACACGGAGAAGGTACTGTCTGGTTTCCGTAAGATAATCGTCTGCGAGCTTAATCTCGGACAGTTCGCCGGGTACCTCAAGACCCTGTTCCCGCAGTTCAACTATCTGAGCTGCAATAAAGTCCAGGGACAGACTTTCCTTGTGAAGGAGATTGTTGACGCCGCTTTAAGCGAATTATAGGAGGACAGCGCAATGCCAAAATACACATTGAAGGATTTCAAGAGCGACCAGGAGATCAGATGGTGTCCGGGATGCGGGGACTATTCCGTGCTCGCGGCTCTGCAGAGGACTCTTCCATTGGTTTGTGAGGAGAAGGGAATAGATAAGGAAAAGATCGTGGTGGTCTCAGGTATCGGATGCTCGTCAAGGCTTCCGTACTACGTTGACACCTACGGATTCCATAGCATCCACGGACGTGCCACCGCCGTCGCCACCGGCATGAAGGTCGCCAATCCGGAGTTATGCATCTGGCAGGTCAGCGGCGACGGTGATGCCCTGGCCATCGGTGGAAATCATTTCATCCACGCCATCAGAAGGAACATCGACATCAACCTGATGCTTTTCAACAACAGGATCTACGGAATGACCAAGGGACAGTACTCGCCGACATCGAAGCTGGGCACTGTCACCAAGACCTCTCCTTACGGCACTGTCGAGCATCCGTTCAATCCGGGCAGCCTCGTGCTTGGAGCCAAGGGAACATTCTTTGCCCGGGGAATGGACACCGAGCTTGCGCTCAACCAGGAGATCATGCTTGCCGCCTCAAGGCATAAGGGAACCTCTGTCATGGAGTTCCTGACGAACTGCGTCATCTTCAACAACGGATCCCACGCCGAGATCTCCGACAGGGAACACAAGGCGGACAGGACGCTGATCCTTCGCGACGGCGAGAAGATGATCTTCGGCAAGAACCGCAACAAGGGTATCGCCCTTGACGGTTGGAAGCTGAAGGTGGTCACCATCGGAGAGGACGGTGTGACGGAGGACGACGTTCTCACGCACGACAGCCATTCCGACAACCTCGGCCTCCAGATGATGATCGCCGACATGAAGTGGCCGGAGTTCCCGGTAGCTCTTGGCGTGATCAGGGAGGTGTCCGACATCACCTACGACGAGGAGGTCGCCAAGCAGGTCGAGCAGGTGACATCCAAGGCGAGGATCCACAGCGTTGACGAACTGCTTCACAGCGGCTCCACCTGGGAACTTGAATAGCAACACATTTTTTAACTTAATTAATAACACAGTCAAGTTATGAAAACAACAGAAATCATGGCCCGTCTCCAGGCCAAGTACCCTATTGAGAAAGAATATCTCCAGGCCGTACAGGAGGTTCTCGAATCAATCGAGGAAGTCTACAACCAGCATCCTGAGTTCGAGAAGGCTAAGATTGTCGAGAGACTCGTCGAGCCTGACAGGATCTTCACCTTCCGCGTGACCTGGATTGACGACAACGGCGAGGTTCAGACGAACATCGGCTACCGCGTCCAGTTCAACAGTGCGATCGGACCTTATAAGGGAGGTCTTCGTTTCCACAAGGCTGTCACCCCTTCAATGCTCAAGTTCCTCGGATTCGAGCAGACATTCAAGAACGCCCTCACAACCCTTCCTATGGGTGGCGCGAAAGGTGGTTCGGACTTCGACCCTGTCGGAAAGTCTAACGCTGAGATCATGCGTTTCTGCCAGGCCTTCATGCTTGAGCTCTGGCGCTGCATCGGCCCAGACCAGGACATCCCTGCGGGTGACGTAGGTGTAGGTGGACGTGAGATCGGCTTCCTGAACGGAATGTACCAGAAGCTCGCCCGCCAGTATCACACCGGAGTTCTCACCGGAAAGGGCGCTACCTGGGGAGGATCCATCCTTCGTCCTGAGGCCACCGGTTTCGGAGCCCTCTATTTCACCCAGCACCTTCTCCACAAGGCTGGCAAGGACATCGCCGGCCAGAAGGTCTGCATCTCCGGCTTCGGTAACGTGGCTTGGGGCGCTGTGAAGAAGGCTACCCAGCTCGGTGCCAAGGTTGTCGCCATCTCCGGCCCGGACGGAGTATGCCATATTCCTGAGGGAATGACTCCTGAGATGAATGAATATATGCTTGATATGCGTGCCTCCAACAGGAATATGGTCGAGGATCTCGCCACCAAGTTCCCTGGACAGGTTCAGTTCATCGCCGGCAAGAAGGCTTGGAGCATCCCTTGCGACATCGCTCTCCCTTGCGCGTTCCAGAACGAGCTCAGCGAGGACGATGCCAAGGAACTGAAGGCCAACGGTTGCTGGTGCTGCTGCGAGGTTTCCAATATGGGTTGCCAGCCGGGTGCCATCCACTTCTTCCAGAACAACGGAGTCCTCTTCGCTCCTGGTAAGGCGGTGAACGCCGGTGGCGTGGCCACATCAGGTCTTGAGATGACCCAGAACGCCGCCCACCTCAGCTGGTCGGCCCAGGAGGTTGACGACAAACTCCACTGGATCATGCAGAGCATCCACGAGCAGTGCGTGAAGTACGGCACACGTCCGGACGGCAGCATCGACTACGTGAAGGGCGCCAACATCGCCGGCTTCATGAAGGTGGCGCAGGCTATGCTTGAGCAGGGAACCATCTAATCGAAGGTTTTTCTGACGAATATGAGCACATCAACGTCTGTTGATGTGCTTTTTTTCATTTATATTCATTAAATTTGCAAGATATTTATAGGAATAGCACCGAAGAAGAAATAATTACTTAATAACACTTTTTTCAAATGAAAAGAACCGCTCTGGCATTAATGCTACTAGCACTTGTGGTCTCCTGTAACACAGAGCCCAAGACCGCTGTCCAGAAGAAGGTCGATTCGTATGCGCTCGTAAAGATCGAGTCGCCAGACCTTTCCGGTATCACAGACAACGGTAAAGAAGTCCTCAACCTCTACAAATTCGCCGCCGACCAGGCTGACAGTATCTACTGGAAACAGTATTTTGGTGACAAGACCTTGATCGAGAACCTGAAGGATGCCGATCTTAGGGACTATGCCAAAATCAATTACGGACCTTGGGATCGCCTTGACGGATCCACATTCATAGAAGGTTTCGGAGAGCTTCCTCTTGGTGCCAACTTCTATCCGGCCGACATGACTGCCGCCGAGTTTGATTCGTTGGCGGATCCGGTGAAGACGAGTCCATATTCACTCATCAGGCGCGGTGCCGACGGGAAACTCACTTCTGTCTGGTATCATGACGCTTTCGAGTACAACATCGACAAGATCTGCAACTACCTTAAGGCGGCGGCTGACATCACCATCAAGCCGAGCGTGCGCAACTATCTTCTCAAGAAGATCGACGCCCTCAAGACCGACTACTACTACGACAGCGATCTGGCGTGGCTTGAGATGACGGACAGCAAGATGGACCTCATCATCGGCCCTAACGAGGTGAACGATGACCGTCTGTACGGTATGAAGACTTCCTACGAGGCCTACGTGCTTCTGAAGGACTTGAAGCGCACCGAGGTTCTCGACCAGTTCACCTCGATGCTTCCGGAGCTCCAGAAGCAGATCCCGTGCGATGAGCAGTACAGGAACTTCGTGCCTGGCGACGAATCGGACATCTATGCCTATGACGCTATCTACTGCGCCGGACACGCCAACGCGGGCATCAAGCTGATCGCCATCAACCTTCCTTACAACGAGGAGGTCCAGGCGAAGGCCGGCACCCGTACAGCCCTGCTGCGCAACATCATGATGGAGAAATTCAACCGTGTGGTAAGTCCTGTGGGCATCGTTGTCCTGAGTCCTGACCAGCAGGATCGTCTTGACGAGGAGGCATTCTACTGGAACATCGCGTTCCGCGAGATCTCCCACGGACTCGGAGTCAAGGAGACCATCAACGGCAAGGGAAGCGTGAACGACGCGCTTGGCAACAAGGCTCTCACCTGGGAGGATGCCAAGGCCAACGCCCTTGGTCTGTACTTTGTCTGCAAGCTGCTGGACGAGCATAAGATCCCGGCGCTCATCACCAAGGAGGACGCCATCACCACATTCGTGGCCAACCTGATCCGCTCGGAGCGTTTCGGAGAGGCCTCCCAGCTTGGAAGAGCCTATGTGATGCTGTTTAACTACCTGAACCAGAACGGTGCGTTCAAGCGCGGTGACAGCGGTAAATATTCAATCAACTACGAGAAGACCCTCTCGCTTGTGGCGGAGTTCGCAGGCATTGTCCTCAAGACACAGGCCACCGGTGACTATGAGTTCGCCGAGCAGTTCGAAAACCAGTACTGCGTTATGTCAGAGGACTTTAAGGCCGACCTTGTCAACATCCGTCTTGAGAACATTCCGATTGACCTCAGGTTCGAGTTCCAGAAATAACAAAAATTAATAATCAATACTACTGAAATGGCTGAAAAGAAATTCAATGTGAAGTACGGTGTACTTCTGCCAATTGTTCTTTTGGTCACACTCTTCTTGTGGTGTGTGCCTGTCTCATTCTTCGGCATCGACGCTCTGACAGTTGTCCAGCAGCGTGTGATCGCCCTCTTCGTGTTCGCCGCATTGATGTGGATGTTTGAGATCATCCCTAACTGGGCGACTTCTGTCCTGATCATCGTTGTGGCTTTGCTGACCGTCTCCGACAAGGGACTCGGGTTCTTCTGCAACCCTGAGTTCGGTCAGCTGGTAAGCTACAAAAAGATAATGTCCTCTTTCGCCGACCCGGTTGTCATGCTGTTCCTCGGCGGATTCGTGCTGGCCATCATGGCCGAGAGGTTCGGGCTTGATGTCACACTTGCCAAGTCCCTCCTCAGCGTGTTCGGTACAAAGCCTAAGATGGTGCTGCTGGGATTCCTCATCATCATCTCCGTGTTCTCGATGTTCATGAGCAACACCGCCACCGCCGCCATGATGCTTGCCTTCCTCGCCCCGGTGCTTCACAAGCTGCCGAGCGACGACAAGGGAAAGATCGGCCTCGCGCTCTCGATTCCGGTCGCCGCCAACCTCGGTGGTATCGGAACTCCTATCGGAACCCCTCCTAACGCGACAGCGAAAGGTTACCTTGAGCAGGCCGGCATCGATGTCTCTTTCGGAGACTGGTGCGTCCACATGATTCCTTACGTGATCATCATGATCCTCCTCGCGTGGATTCTCCTTCTGGTGTTCTTCCCGTTCAAGACCCAGAAGCTTGTGCTTGAGATCCCTGCCAACGACAAGAAGAAGGACTGGAAGAGCAGGCTTGTCTGGGCTACCTTCATCATCACGATCCTTCTCTGGGCCACGGAGCAACTCCATCACATCAGCTCCAACGTCGTGGCTCTGATTCCTCTCGCCGTCTTCACGGCCACAGGACTCTTCGGCAAGGAGGAGATCAAGGAAATCAACTGGTCGGTACTCTGGCTCGTTGCCGGAGGCTTCGCGTTGGGCTACCTCCTTCAGGACACCGGTCTGGCGAAGGTTCTCATTACGGCGATACCGTTCGGCTCGATGTCTGTCATCCTTGTGCTGGTAGTTGCCGGTCTTGTCTGCTACTTCCTCTCGAACTTCATCAGCAACTCCGCCACCGCGGCGCTTCTCATCCCTATCCTTATCGTAGTGGCTGAGGGCATGGCCGATCCGGCAGCCGCCAACAACGCAGCCTTCATCGCCATGGGCGGAACCCAGGCCATGATCATATTCATCGCCGTGTGCGCCTCCATCGCCATGCTGTTCCCTATCTCCACTCCTCCGAACGCCATCGCGGCCTCAACCGGACTTGTCGAGACCAAGGACATGGCAAAGATCGGTATCATCATCGGTGTGGTTGGATTCATCTTCGGATTCTTCTGGCTCACCAAGATCTTCCCGTTCGCGCAGTAGTCTGTAAATAATCTAAGAGAAGCTGTTCTGGGATTATTCCCAGGCAGCTTCTCAAAATTTAATGTTAGTAGTAATCAAAATGAACAAAATTGTCACTTCACTTGCCGCTTTGGCAATGTGCGTCACTCTTGGCGCCCAGGAGACCAAACCGCAGGTCAGCCTTTACGGTTTCATCCGCAACTTTTATGCTTTTGACACACGCGAGAGTGTGGCCGGAACAGAAGACTTCTTCTACTATCTTCCGAAAGACGAGAACAAGAAGGGCGATGTCGATCTGAACGAGCAGAGTTCCCTCCGCTACGCCGCCATCACTTCCAGAATCGGACTCAATGTCACTGGTTATGAATATAATGGCTTGAAATTCGGAGCAAAGATCGAGACTGACTTTTACAATGGTCTTTCCGGAGTTTCCGGAACCGCGGTGCTTCGTCTTCGTCAGGCTTATGTCACCGTCGGCAGGAATGATTGGCTGGTGACGGCAGGCCAGGCCTGGCATCCTATGGCCGCTGACATGCCGGACGTGTTCTCCCTCAACACAGGAGCTCCTTTCGGACCTTTCAGCCGTACTCCGCAGGTGAAACTTGACTACAGGCTCAACGACGCGTTCTCCCTCACGGGATCGGCCATCTGGCAGATGCAGTACAATTCGGCAGGCCCTAACGGTGCCTCCGCCAACTACATCAAGTACAGCTGCACCCCGGAGATCTACCTCGGCCTGAACTACAAGAACGACAATCTCCTCCTCAGGGCCGGAGTGGACATGCTCTCGATCAAGCCAAGGAACAACAACGGCACCGTCAAGGTCACCGACCGCATCACCACCGTCACCCCGTTCGTCTTCGCCCATTACAAGAACGGACTGTTCTCCGCAAAGGTGAAGACCATCTTCGCCGAGGCCGGCGAGCACTTCAACCTCAACGGTGGCTACGGAATCTCAGGTGTCAAGGATGACAAGGTAAGTTATGATTATACTCCTACTCGCAATTCATCGACCTGGGTGAGCCTCATGTACGGAAAGAAGACGCAGTGGATCCTCTTCGGTGGCTATGTGAAGAACTTCGGTACCAAGGATGACCTCTTGGGCGCCAAGGACGGCTATGCCCCGGCGGCCAACCTCTATTTCAGCAAGAACAGCTTCTCGAACATGAACCAGATGTGGAGGCTCACTCCGACTGTTATCCGCAACATCGGCAAGTTCGCGATTGGTCTTGAATATGAGCTCACAAGCGTCCAGTACGGTGAATATAAGACCATCGACGGCGTGAAGTGCATCGGTGCCAACGGCCTCGCCGAGGACAACCTCCACTGGATCACCAACAACCGCATCCAGGCGCTGGTCAAGTTCACATTCTAGTTTTTGACAGGTCCGGTCTTGGACGAAACATCTAAACCATTCGATGATATGAAGAAGATAATCCCAATGATGGCATCGCTTGTCGTATTGTCCATGTTCTCTTTACCTTCTGACGCTCAGAACCATTTGGTCAAGCTCACAAATCATCTGGAACCATACGGTTTTTTCAGGACGAGCGCCATCTTTGACGCCCGTCAGTCCAAGACCGACACCGATGACTTGTTTTACTATCTTCCTTATGACAAGGAGAACAACCTTGAGGGCAAGGACATCTGGTCCAACCCGTCCTTCAAGCTCTCCGCTGTCACGACCCGCGTCGGATTCGACCTAAAGGGTTTCCAGTACGGGTCCTTCAATGTCACGGGCAAGCTGGAGGCTGATTTCTATCTCTTCAATGAGAGTACAGCCTCCTTGCGGCTCCGTCAGGCGTATCTCGATCTCAACTGGTCAGGCTTGGGACGGGTTGTGAACTCGGCTGTCCTCAGGGTGGGGCAGGCCTGGCATCCGATGTCGGTTGACATGCCGATGAGTGTCGGCTACGAGGTCGGCGCGCCTTTCAATCCCTATTCGAGAAGTCCTCAGCTGATGTTCGAGACATCGTTTCTCAAGCGTTTTTCGCTGACGGTCGGCGCGCTTTATCCTGTGGAGTTCAAGCCAACAGGTCCGCAGGGGCCGTCATCCGACTATGTGAAGTACGGGGTGATTCCGGAATTCTACGCCGGATTGTCATTCACCTCGTCTCACTTCAAGGCCAAAGCCGGCGCTGACTTTATCAGTCTCAGGCCACGTTGGCGCACGACCGCCACCGATGGCTACACCTACGACAAAGGCACCCCTGTCAAGGACAGGATCTCGATGGTCAGCCCTATGGTCTATCTGGAATTCTCGAAAGGACTTTTCAAGATCAACGCCAAGTCCGTACTGGCCTCTGGAGGAGACCATCTGCGTCTCATGGGCGGCTATGCGCTCTGTGACGCCAGCGATGTCTATCACTACAAGTACACGCCTCTGCGCTCCTCCACATCCTTTGTCTCGGCAAGCTATGGAGATACTTGGCAGTTCATCTGCATGGCAGGCTTCATGAAGGCGCTGGGAACATCCCGACCTATTCCTGTCAATTCGGAGACCGGCATTTCGGATCCTAAGAACATATACTATTTTGACGGCGGCTTCAAGAACATCCGCCACATCATGCGCGTCACGCCGGCTGTGGCCTATAATCTTGACCGTCTCACGGTCGCGGTAGAGTACAACGGGACCTACGTGGACTACGGTGACATCAAAGCCCTTGATTCACACGGACTAGCCTCAAGCGGATCCCATCTGATCATCAACCACCGCGTTGTCGGCGTTGTAAGGTACTCGTTCTGATTTCTTGAAAATCTCTTGCAAATTCGAAATAATTTACGAAATTTGCCGCAGTAAACGTATAATGAAAGGTTTTTTTCATATCCACCATCATCACCACCGCATGAAACGGGGGTGAGTTGTCGTGGGTATCTGTTTATGAGGGATATTCTTGTCGAGGCTCGCTTCCGTTAGGTGGCGGGTCTTTTTGGTTTGTGGGCTTTTCCCCAGGTCGGCACAGCCCGGCCAAGCCCATCGGCCATCGGGGCGGTTGATTGAGATTATTATTGTATTATAAAACGAACGAAATGTTAAGAATCGCTATTCAGGCCAAAGGCCGTCTGAGTGAAGAAAGCCTCGCGCTGTTGCGTGAGGCCGGTATCGAGGTGGATGACACCAAACGAAAATTCCTTTCACGATCCAGCAGTTTCCCTGTCGAGATACTCTACCTCAGGGATGATGACATTCCGCAGGCCGTGGAGCAGGGGGTGGCCGATCTGGGAATCGTCGGCTACAACGAGGTTTGTGAAAGAGGCGGTAATGTCAAAGTCGTGGATCGCCTTGGCTTTGGCGCATGCCGGATCTCCCTTGCCATCCCCAAGGCAGAGGACTATCCGGGACTGGACTATTTCAACGGGAAACGGATCGCCACGTCCTATCCTAACATTCTTAGAGGTTTTTTGGAGAAGAACGGTGTAAGCGCCAGGATCAATGTCATCGCCGGTTCTGTCGAGATCGCGCCGACCGTGGGCATGAGCGATGCCATTTTCGACATCGTATCTTCCGGCGGGACGCTTGTGAGCAACGGGCTCAAGGAGGTTGAGAAGGTGGTGTTCTCGGAGGCGGTGCTGATTTCGGGTGGCAATCTTTCGGATGAAAAGACTAAACTTCTGGAACAGATAAAGTTCCGCTTTAACGCTGTCCGGGACAGCCGTGGAAAGAAATACCTGTTGATGAATATCCCCAACGACCGGATCGAGGATGCCATCCAGATTGTTCCGGCGATGAGGAGCCCGACTGTGCTGCCGCTTGCGCAAAGCGGGTGGTCTTCACTGCATTCCGTTGTGGATGAGAGCGTTTTGTGGGAGAAGATCGAAAGTTTGAAGGAGATTGGCGCGGAAGGGATTCTTGTGCTCTCGGTTGAGAAGATGGTTTTGTAGGTGTTGAATATTTATTCGTTATTTTATGCGGAATTTTGATTGTACGGTCACTTCGACAAGCTCAGTGACCCCAATATACAATAACCCTCCCCGGATCGAATGGCCGAAACTGATCTCAAGGGCCGCTGAAAGCGATTCCGACATAGATGCAAGCGTAAGAGCCACCCTTGAATATGTCCGGATACAAGGCGACAAGGCTGTTCTGGATCTGGAGTCCCGCTATGACAACATAGTTTTCACTTCTGTTGAAGCCTTGAAAGTCAGCGACAAGGAAATCGCGGAAGCCACCGCTTCCGTTTCACCAGAGTTAAAGGCGGCCATCGCACAGGCATATTCAAACATCAGGAAATTTCATAGCGCGCAGATGCCGCAAACAGTTAAGGTTGAGACTTCACCCGGTGTCGTCTGCTACCAGAAGGCCGTTCCGCTCCGTAGGGTCGGACTGTATATTCCTGGCGGGCGCGCGCCTTTGTTCTCGACGGTTCTGATGCTGGCCGTCCCTGCCTCCGTGGCTGGCTGCCCTGAAATCGTTCTCTGCACACCTCCTGACAAGGATGGGAAAGCCAATCCTGTCATAGTCTATGCGGCTTCGGTCTGTGGAGTCAGGAATATATTCAAAATCGGTGGCGCTCAGGCCATTGCGGCTATGGCTTATGGAACGGAGACGCTCGCCGAATGCGACAAGATTTTCGGCCCTGGCAACCGTTATGTGATGAAGGCCAAGCAGATGGTCGGGCTGTCGGTCGCAGCGATCGATATGCCGGCCGGTCCGTCAGAGGTTATGGTGCTGGCTGACGGGACCGCTGATCCTGAGTTCGTCGCAGCTGACTTCCTCTCCCAGTCGGAGCACGGGCCGGACAGCCAGTCGATTCTGGTCTGCACATCGGAGGCTATCGCAAAATCCGTGGTGGATGCAGTCGCAAGACAGACCGCAAGGCTGAGTCGGGGAAGCATCATTGCCAAAGCGTTGGATCACAGTCGGATGGTCGTTCTTACGAGCCGTGAGGACATCATCGATTTCGCCAATGAATATGCTCCTGAACATCTCATCATATCTATGCGTGATCCTTGGAGCGTGGCGGATAAGGTGGTAGCCGCCGGGAGCATATTCATTGGAAATTATTCTCCTGAAAGCGCCGGTGATTATGCTTCAGGAACGAATCATACTTTGCCGACGAGTGGTTGGGCGCGTTCGTTCAGCGGGTTGAATCTGGATGCGTTTATGAGGAAGATGACGATTCAGGAGATTTCGCGTGAGGGTTTGTCCGGCCTTGGTGATACAATCCGTACAATGGCTTTGGCCGAAGGGCTTGACGCTCACGCCGCCGCGGTTGAAGTAAGACTTGAAAAATAATCAGTAATGAATATAGAAGACGTTCTTAAACTCGTAAGGCCAAACATCTTAGGTCTTGAGGCATATTCGACCGCCCGGGACGACTGTGGCTCGAACCAGCCGGGAATATTTCTGGATGCCAACGAGAATCCTTACAACAATGGCATCAATCGGTATCCGGACCCACATCAGAAAGCCTTGAAGGCCAAGGTCGCGGAAATCAAAGGAATTTCTGCGGATAGCCTGTTCATCGGCAACGGGAGCGACGAGGCGATTGACCTTGTTTACCGTGTGTTCTGCGTACCGGGAGCAAGCAATGCCGTGTCCATCGCTCCGAGTTACGGGATGTACGAGGTGGCAGCCGCGATGAACGACATTGAATTCCGGAAAGTCCAGCTGAGGCCGGATTTCTCAATGGACACAGAGGCGATGCTTTCCGCGGCGGACTCCAAGACAAGGCTGATGTTCATCTGCTCGCCGAACAACCCGACAGGAAACTCGTTCCCGGTGGAGCAGATCGAGGATATTCTTGAAAGGTTCGGCGGCGTGGTGGTGCTGGATGAGGCTTACATCGACTTTTCGGTCAGGCCTTCGCTGACATCTTTGGTCAAGAGATACCCTAACCTGATTGTGCTCCAGACGCTTTCAAAGGCTTGGGGTATGGCAGGTCTCAGAATTGGATTGGCGATCGCGGATCCTGCTGTCATCGCTTTGATGTCCAAAGTCAAATATCCGTACAACATCAATGTTCTGGCTCAGAAGATGGCATTGATGAAACTTGACGAGCCGGCCAAGGACAAGGCTGTGGCCGAGATTGTGGGGCAGCGGTTCCGCTTGGAAAAAGAATTGGCCAAATGCCCGGAGGTCAAGGGAATATATTCAAGTGACGCTAACTTTTTGTTGGTTAGGTTTGAGAATCCGGATGAGGTTTACGAGAGGCTGCTTGCGGGAGGAGTCATTGTGCGGAATCGTTCCAAGGTCTCAGGTTGCGAGGGGTGCCTTCGCATCACAGTCGGCACTCCGATGGAGAATGACAGACTGCTTCGGCTGCTGTCCTCTTCGGTCGCTGAGCCTGTCGAAGCGACCACCCCCGGTATGGAAATATTAGGCGAAAGACATATCCGAATTGTCCGTAATACCAAAGAGACAAAGATTGCCCTTGAATTGGATCTGGATTCCATTGGAGGCTCCGGACACATTTCCACCGGTCTCCCGTTCTTCGACCACATGCTTGATCAGATCCCGAACCACGGCGGCGTGGCACTTTCAATCAATGTGAAAGGCGATCTGCAAGTGGATGAACATCACACGATTGAGGATGTCGGAATCGTCTTCGGAGAAGCGATCAACGCCGCGCTCGGCTCGAAACTCGGCATGGCCCGCTACGGCTTCGTCCTCCCGATGGACGACTGTGACGCCGCTGTCCTGATGGACTTCGGAGGGCGTATTGATTTCAAATGGAACGCGGAGTTCAAACGTGAGAAGGTCGGCGGTGTCCCGACCGAGATGTTCAGCCATTTCTTCCAGTCTGTCTGCGCCGGAGCGAAATGCAACCTGCACATCTGGGCGGAGGGCGTGAACGAGCATCACAAGGCCGAGGCAATCTTCAAAGCCTTCGCCAGGGCTTTAAGAATGGCGGTCGCCAAGACCCCGTTCCCTTACGAACTACCATCAAGCAAAGGCATCCTATGATAGCGATAATTGACTACAAAGCCGGCAACATACGCTCGGTCGAAAACGCTCTGAAAAGGTTTGGAGCGGAATATGTGCTGACCGCTGATCCGGAGATGATCCGCCGCGCCGACCACGTGATCCTGCCGGGAGTTGGGGAGGCTTCCTCCGCTATGAAAGCCTTGGAGTCCACAGGCTTGGCACCAGTCATAAAGTCATTGACCCAACCTGTTTTAGGAATATGCATCGGAATGCAGCTGATGTGCGATTCAAGCGAGGAGGGCGACACGGAATGTCTTGGAATATTCACCCCGAAAGTCACCCGCTTCCCGGAAACTCCCGGTGTCAAGATCCCTCACACCGGGTGGGATACAATCTCCGGGCTGCGCGGCCCGCTTTTCAGGAATATTCCCGAAGATTCGTTCGTCTATTATGTGCATTCGTACAGCGCGGGAATATTCCCGGATCAGACTGTCGCCGCGACTGAATATGCCGGTGTCCGTTTCAGCGGGGCGCTCCAGCGGGACAATTTCTTCGGGACGCAGTTTCATCCGGAGAAGAGCGGTTCGGTCGGGGCTGAGATATTAAAGAATTTTATTGAATATGAAGAATTTTAACATAATTCCGGCCATAGACATAATCGGAGGCCGGTGCGTGCGTCTCACGCAGGGAGACTATTCAAGGGAGAAGGTTTACTCTGACGACCCAGTCAGTATGGCGAAGGGATTCGAGCAGGCTGGCGCGACAAGGCTGCATCTTGTGGATCTGGAAGGTGCAAAGGCCGCCTGTCCGAAGAACCTGGATGTGCTAAGGAATATAACCAAAGCGACCGGTCTGAAAGTTGAGTTTGGCGGCGGAGTGAAGTCGGAGGAGTCTTTGAACGCTGTTCTGGATGCCGGGGCTGAATATGTCATCTGCGGAAGCGTGGCCTTTACCGAACCGGACATATTCAAGAAATGGCTTGGCCGCTATGGGGAAAAAATCATCCTTGGGTTGGATTTGAAGAATGGTTTGGTCGCGACGCACGGTTGGAAGGAGACTGTCCCGATGTCAGCCGTGCAGGCTTTGGAGTCTTTTGAAGGACTTGTGCGTCAGGCTATTGTGACCGAGGTTTCGAGGGACGGGATGTTGCAGGGCGTGAATCTTGAGTTTTACGCCGGCCTTCAGCAACAGTTCCCGGACGTGGAGATCATCGTGAGCGGGGGCGTGTCCAATTACGAGGATCTGGAGGAATTGAGGAGGTCCGGGCTTCGCTCGGCGATTGTCGGAAAAGCTATTTATGAAGGACGAGTGAAACTTGAGGATTTGTTCAGGTAATATGTTGGCGAAGAGAATTATACCTTGTCTGGACGTGAAGAACGGACAGGTAGTGAAAGGGATCAATTTCGAGGGCTTGCGTGAGGTGGGCGATCCTGTGGAGACGGGGGCGTTTTACTCCGCGCAGGGGGCTGACGAGTTGGTCTATCTGGACATCAGCGCGTCATCGGAAGGACGACGAACTTTCACGGATCTGGTCTCCCGGATAGCGGAACGGATTGATATTCCGTTCACTGTGGGTGGGGGAATATCTTCGTTCGAGGATGCGGCCAGGCTTCTGGATGCCGGGGCGGACAAGATCACGATCAACACGGCGGCGGTGCTTCACCCGGAGATCATCACCCAGATCGCATCACGCTACGGCTCCCAGTTTGTTGTCGTGGCGATTGACGCGAGGACGGTCGCTTCGGGAACGGTCGCTGAGCCTGTCGAAGCGACATCCCTGAACAAAAATACTTACTGGCAGGTAATGACCCACGGGGGTAAACAACAAACCGACAAAGAGTTATATTCCTGGGCCAAGCAAGTCCAGAACCTCGGCGCCGGCGAGATCCTCTTTACCTCAATGGATAATGACGGCACCAAGAACGGCTATGCCGTGCAGGCATATTCCCATCTTGCTGAGGAACTTACCATACCTGTGATAGCCTCCGGTGGTGCCGGAAGCGTCGCTGACATCGAGGAAGTCTTGACCACCGGCCGAGCCGATGCCGCCCTCGCCGCAAGCATATTCCATTACGGCGAAATCTCCATTCCCGATTTGAAAAGAACCCTCCGCTCACACGGAGTGAATGTAAGAATATAACGAACTTAATGAATATGATTGATTTTAAAACTCTTAAAGCCGGTGCTGACGGACTTGTGCCGGCCATCGTCCAGGACCGGAACACCCTTCAGGTTCTGATGCTCGGCTATATGAACGCCGAGGCTCTCGAAAAGACACAGACAAGCGGTCTCGTGACATTTTTCAGCCGCTCCCGCCAGACTCTTTGGACGAAAGGGGAGACCAGCGGCAACTTCCTTCATCTTGTCTCCATTGCGGTAGACTGCGATTCGGACACCCTTCTTGTCCGCGCGATACCTGACGGACCGGCCTGCCACAAAGGCACGAAGACCTGTTGGGGAGACGCGGTACCGGCAAGCACGGGCTTCATCCGCGAGCTTGAAAGTGTGATCAAAGGCCGTCACGAGCGGATGCCGGAGAAGTCCTACACCACATCCCTGTTCAAGGCAGGGACTCCGAGAATGGCACAGAAAGTCGGCGAGGAAGCCGTCGAGACCGTAATCGAGGCCGTGAAAGGGGACGATGAACGTATGATCTACGAGGCCTCGGATTTGGTCTATCACCTTCTCGTGCTTTTGGTCAGCAAAGGCTACGGCATCGCCGATCTGGAAAAGGAACTTGAGAAGAGGCATAAATAGGCCATAATGTTGTTTTTCACAAAACAAAAAACGAATTTAGCTATCAGTTAGTGTAATTACCGTTTTTCAGATGAGTTCAGACAGAATATTCATTTTTGACACCACTTTGCGTGATGGCGAGCAGGTGCCTGGGTGCCAGCTCAACACTGTGGAGAAAATCCAGGTGGCAAAGGCTCTTGAAGAGTTGGGAGTAGATGTCATTGAGGCGGGTTTCCCTGTTTCCAGTCCTGGGGATTTCAATTCGGTCGTGGAGATTTCCAAGGCCGTCACCTGGCCGACGATCTGCGCTTTGACACGCGCGGTGGAGAGAGACATCGATGTGGCAGCGGAAGCCCTTAAATATGCCAAGCACAAGAGGATACACACAGGGATCGGGACTTCCGACTCCCACATAAGGTACAAGTTCAATTCCACCCGGGAGGAGATTCTTGAGCGGGCCGTCAGAGCAGTTAAATATGCCAAGAAATATGTCGAGGATGTGGAATTCTACGCTGAGGACGCCGGGCGTACGGACAATGAGTACCTTGCCAGAGTGGTAGAGGCGGCCATCAGGGCCGGGGCCACGGTCGTGAATATTCCTGACACGACAGGCTACTGTCTCCCTTCCGAGTACGCCGCCAAGATCAAGTACCTTGTTGACAATGTGGATGGGATTGACAAGGCTGTCATCTCGACCCATTGCCACAACGACCTTGGTATGGCCACCGCCAACACCATGTCCGGCCTTCTTGCCGGGGCCCGCCAGTGCGAGGTCACCGTCAATGGCGTGGGCGAGCGTGCCGGCAACACGGCCTTGGAGGAGATCGCCATGATCATCAAGAGCCACAGCGACATCCCTCTCGTGACCAACATCAACACGACCAGGATCACTCCGGTGAGCCGGATGGTCTCGAATCTTATGAATATGCCGGTTCAGGCGAACAAGGCCATCGTCGGGCGCAACGCCTTCGCGCACTCCTCAGGCATCCATCAGGACGGAGTCCTCAAGAACGTCAGTACCTACGAGATCATCGACCCTAAGGAAGTTGGGATTGACGACAACGACATCGTGCTTACCGCCAGAAGCGGCCACGCCGCCCTTAAATACCGTCTGGAGGTTCTTGGAATCAAGATGGAAGGCCATAAACTTGACGCTTTTTACGATGAGTTCCTCAAACTGGCCGACAAGAAGAAGCAGGTCAGCGACGATGATCTCCTTGTGCTCGCCGGAGCCGACAGGGCTGAGGACCATCACGTCAAGCTTGAGTACCTCCAGGTGACCAGCGGCAAGGGTCTGAGACCTATCGCAAGTGTCGGCCTTGACATCGCCGGTGAGAAATTCGAGGCCGCATCCAGAGGCAACGGCCCGGTTGACGCGGCGATCAACGCCCTCAAGATCATCATCAGGCGTCAGATGGTCATCAAGGAGTTCACCATACAGAACATCACCAAAGGCTCCGATGATGTGGGCAAGGTTCACATGCAGGTCGAGCATGACGGCCACGTGTATTATGGCTTCGGAGCCGACACCGACATCGTCACCGCGTCTGTGGAGGCGTTCATTGACTGCATAAACAAATTCAGGGGATGAACACACTTTTCGACAAGATTTGGGACAGTCACATCGTGTCCGTCATCGACGGTGGTCCCACTCAGCTCTACATAGACAGGCTTTACTGTCACGAAGTGACCAGTCCTCAAGCCTTCGAGGGCATAAGGAAGCGTGGCTGCGGTATTCTGCGCCCGGAGAGAATAATATGTATGCCTGACCACGACATCCCGACGGAAGGGACTGCTTTCGCGGATGATGTATGCCGTCGTCAGGTGGAGACTTTGGAACGGAACGCGGCTGAATTCGGTCTGGTCCATTATCCGATGATGAGTCCGGACAACGGTATTGTCCACGTTGTCGGCCTGGAGAAAGGACTTTCGTTGCCTGGAATGACGATTGTCTGTGGTGATTCTCACACATCCACTCACGGCGCCGTCGGAGCTGTCGCTTTCGGGATAGGCACGAGCGAGGTCGAGATGGTACTTGCCACCCAGTGCATCCTTCAGCAGAAACCGCGCTCGATGAGGATAAGGGTAGAGGGAGAACTCGGTAAAGGCGCGAGCGCCAAGGATGTGGCCCTCTATCTTATGATGAGGTTGACTACTTCAGGTGCCACCGGGTACTTTATTGAATATGCCGGCTCGGCAATCCGCGGCCTCTCGATGGAAGGCCGTCTGACACTTTGCAACCTGTCGATCGAGATGGGAGCCCGCGGAGGTTTCGTGGCCCCAGACGAGACCACTTTCGCCTATCTCAAAGGCCGTGAGTTCTCTCCTAAGGGGGAAGACTGGGACAAGGCGGTTGAATATTGGAGGACCCTACGCAGCGGAGAAGATGCTGTCTTTGACAAGGAATATGTGTTCGATGCCGCTGACATCAGCCCTATGATCACTTACGGAACGAATCCGGGTATGGGTATGCCGGTTGACGGTACCATCCCGTCTGACACGGCTCAGCGTGCGTTGGACTATATGGGCTTCTCCGCCGGAGAAAGGCTTCTTGGGCACAAGATCGACTATGTGTTTCTCGGAGCCTGCACCAACGGCAGGATTGAGGACTTCCGTGCCTTCGCCTCGGTCGTTAAAGGCCGCGGAAAGGCTGACGGAGTCACGGCCTGGCTCGTGCCTGGTTCGTGGGCCGTCAGACGTCAGATTGAGGAAGAAGGACTTGACAGGATTCTTGCGGATGCCGGATTCGAGATCCGCCAGCCTGGCTGTTCGGCCTGTCTTGCGATGAACGCGGACAAGATCCCGGCCGGAAAATATGCCGTTTCCACAAGCAACCGTAATTTCGAGGGACGTCAGGGCCCGGGCGCACGGACGATGCTTGCAAGTCCTTTGACTGCCGCCGCCGCGGCGGTGACAGGATGTATCACTGATCCAAGAGAGTTGTTATGAAACAGAAATTCAACATAATAGAGAGTGGCTGCATTCCTCTTCCGATAGAGAATGTGGACACTGACCAGATCATTCCGGCCCGTTTTCTCAAGGCTACGACAAGGGATGAGAAGTTCTTCGGAGAAAACCTTTTCCGTGACTGGAGGTACGCTCCGGACGGAAGCATGATAAAGGACTTCGTGCTAAATGATCCTCGTTACAGCGGGTGCATCCTCGTGGCCGGAGCCAACTTTGGATCCGGATCAAGCCGCGAGCACGCCGCGTGGGCTATCGCCGGCTACGGCTTCAGGGCTGTGGTGTCAAGCTCGTTCGCCGACATCCACCGCAACAATGAACTCAACAGTTTCGTGCTGCCGGTCCAGGTCAGTCCGGATTTCCTTAAAAAGATTTTCTCCGCGATCTCGGCCGATCCCGCAGTGAGACTTCGCATAGACCTCCCGTCTCAGGAAGTGACCCTTTTGTCCGACGGCAGTTCCGAACGTTTCGAGATAAGCGCCTACAAGAAGTATTGCTTCGAGAACGCGCTTGACGACATAGATTATCTGCTTGAACATAAAGACAGGATTGAAGAATATGAAACTGAACATAGCAAAATTGCCCGGTGACGGAGTCGGCCCGGAAGTGGTGGAACAGGCCGTGAAGGCCATAGACGCCGTCTGCCGGCGTTTCGGGCACGAGGCCAAGTACCGATCCGCGCTTGTCGGAGCCTGCGCGATAGACGCTTGCGGATCCGCCTTCCCTGATGAGACCCTGAAAGTGTGCCTTGACAGTGACGCGGTTCTGTTCGGTGCCGTCGGTGATCCGAAATATGATAACGATCCCACGGCCAAGGTACGTCCTGAGCAGGGCCTCCTTGCGATGAGGCGTGAATTGGGACTTTATGCCAACATCAGGCCTGTGGAGACCTTCCCGAGCCTGCTGGATCGTTCACCGCTCAGACCGGAGATAGCCTCAGGCGCGGATTTCGTCTGCGTCAGGGAACTTACAGGCGGTATGTATTTCGGAGAGAAAGGCCGTTTGGACGGCGGCGACACAGCGTACGACACCAACATCTACCACCGCTATGAGGTTGAGCGGATCCTGCGTAAGGCATATTCATTGGCGATGCTTCGCCGTAAGCATCTGACGGTGGTGGACAAGGCGAATGTGCTGGAGTCTTCGAGGCTCTGGAGGCAGGTGGCTCAGGAGATGGCTCCTGAATATCCGGAAGTTCAGACTGACTATATGTACGTTGACAACGCTGCCATGAAACTGATCACCGGCCCGCGCTTCTTCGATGTGCTCGTAACCGAGAACACGTTCGGGGACATCCTGACCGATGAGGCCAGCTGCATCTCCGGTTCGATGGGACTGCTCGCGTCGGCATCGCTTGGAGAACATACCGGTGTCTATGAACCGATCCACGGCTCCTATCCCCAGGCCGCGGGACGTGATGTGGCCAATCCCCTTGCCACAATCCTTTCAGCCGCGATGATGTTTGAGTACGCTTTCGGGCTGGAGCGCGAGGGCGCGGCGATCCGCAAAGCTGTCGGTGAGAGCATTGACCGTGGTTTCGTCACCGAGGACCTGGCTTCCTTCGGAGCGCGTCCTTTGGGTACGTCAGAGGTGGGTGACAAGGTCGCGGAGTTGATAGAGAACGATAATTAATGTATTGATATGAACGAACTTGACTGGGGGAGCCTCGGCTTCCGTTACAGAAAGACAAACGCCATTGTCTTCAGCCTCTACCGCGACGGGCAATGGTCTGAACCCCAACTTACCGACGATTTCGATTTCCATTTCAACGCTTTCGCCGGGGTGTTTCACTATGGTAATTCCTGCTTTGAGGGGCTTAAGGCTTTCCGTGGCAGGGACGGAAAGGTCCGCCTTTTCAGGCCGGACGAGAACGCCAGACGTCTCCGGCGCAGTGCCGACCGTCTTTCGATGGCCGCTCCTTCCGAGGAACTGTTCCTGAAAATGTGCGAGATGTGTGTGAAAGCCAATCTGGATTTTCTCCCTCCGTACGGACATAATGCGTCCATGTACCTGCGTCCTGTGCTCGAAGGCATTGACCCGCAGCTGAGCATCTGCTCCTCAAGCGAGGTGCTGTTCTCGGTCATGTGTGCTCCTGTCAGCACGTATGCCAAGGCTGGGGTGCTTACGCCGGTGACCGCTGTCATCTCGCGTGACTACGATAGGGCCGCTCCTGACGGTACCGGCTCCTACAAGATAGGCGCGAACTACGCGATGTCTCTTTACCCTTACAATCTGGCTCATTCTCAGGGTTATACGGAACTGCTGTTCCTTGATCCCGCCACCAAGACGAGGATTGATGAGTTCGGGTCTTCCAACTTCATCGGCATCAAGGGCGACACCTATGTGACCCCGTTATCCGGCAGTGTGCTGCCTTCCATTACGAACAAGTCTCTCCGCACAATTGCCGAGGATTTCGGAATGAAGGTGGAGATGAGGCCGATTCCGGTCGAGGAACTTGCCGATTTCGATGAGGTCAACGCCTGCGGCACAGCGGTGGTGATCACCCCCATCCGCTCTATCGACGACAAGCCTCTTCTGGAGGGCTCCGAGGTTTCACGCACCTATGTAATGCCTTCCGGAACGGAGTGTGGTAGAAAAAGCCGCGCCCTTTATGACCGCATCCGTGGCATCCAGGACGGCATAGAGGAGGATCCGCACGGTTGGTGCGTTGAGGTATAGCCGGTCGCTGGACTTGCCGAAGCGCCGACACGTGATTCTTCACGAAGGTTTTCTTGCAAATCATAAAATCAAATCTTAAATTTGCAAGAAAACTGTAGTGGCGTGATATTAAGAACAATGAAGCAGAAAGCCGTAGCGCTTTCAAAACAGTACCCATTTGTGGTGATTACCGGTCCGCGTCAATCCGGCAAGACAATACTTGCCAAAGACGCGTTTCCGGACTACAGAAAAGTGTCTTTGGAGGACTTGGACAATCGCGCTTTCGCTGAAAGCGATCCGCGCGGTTTCATCTCGACTTATCCAGACAAAACCATCATCGATGAGGTTCAAAGAGTTCCGTCCTTGCTCTCCTATCTTCAGACACACAGCGATGATGTAGGAGGTGACGGAATGTACATTCTCACAGGTTCTCAGAATCTGCAACTTATGGAAGCCGTGGATCAATCGCTGGCCGGTCGGGTAGGATTGCTCCACCTCCTTCCTTTTTCAAGGCAAGAGATGAAAGACGGTGGTATCTTTCCTGAATCCACAGATGCGAAACTGCTTAATGGGTGCTATCCGCGTCTGTACGATAAAGGTATTTCGCCAACCGATTATTATCCGAACTACATCAATACGTATGTCGAGCGTGATGTGAGAAACATCAAAGACATCACCGACCTCGGCAAATTCACCAGATTTCTTAAACTTTGCGCGGCAAGAACCGGACAGCTTCTGAACAAGTCTTCACTGGCAAATGATTGCGGAATATCTGTGCCCACAGTTGACTCTTGGCTCTCAATTCTGGAATCAAGCTATATCATATTCCTTCTTAAGCCAGACCATAAAAATTATTCAAAGCGCCTGGTGAAGACTCCGAAACTGTACTTCTATGACACGGGACTCGCCGCTTCTCTTCTTGAGATAAAAACTGAGACCCAAATGAACACTCATTATCTTAGGGGGAATCTCTTTGAGAATATGGTTGTGGCAGACTTTATCAAAAATGATTTCAATAAAGGAATAATAGAGCCTTCGGTTTCTTTTTGGAGAGACAGTGTCGGCAATGAAGTGGACCTGATCTACAGAGATAGTGACAAAGAGGACGCGTTTGAGATAAAGTCAGCGGAGACATTCAATGAATCGTTCCTGGATGGACTGAAATACTGGTCAAAATATTCAGGAGCCAAGCCCTCGCAATTGCACGTAGTCTATGGTGGTACCACTCCAATGGCCAGATCCGAGGCAAGCGTGGAAGTGTTCAGATAAAAACAAAAAGCAAGCATCCCTTTTAGGGAAAAGATGCTTGCTTTTACTTCTTTCTTTCAAGAATATATTACCATCGCAAGGATAAAGAAATTTTTTCAGATTGTCAAGGGATAACCCTTCAATGTTTTACAATGTAATATTGTTTCACACTCTGCCGGCAATGTGCTTGGCGCAGGACTTTTCTTTTGTCGTGATTTTTATGTAAGTTTGCAAGTTAAACAGACAGACGGGAAATGTTAAGGAAACTTGCGGACAGAATGAAGGAGTTCAGGCTCACGATGAGGATGAAGCTGACGCTGAGCCTCAGCGCGATAGCCGTGACACTGCTTGTCTCCAGTGTGATCTCCATCATGGAGTACTACAGGATGAGCGACTATGTGTCGGATCTCATCGCGGACAACATCAGGAGCGTCAATGTCGCGCAGAAATTGTCCGAGGTCACGAACAAGTACAATCTGGATCTTCTGACCCTGATCGGTGACAACTCGGTCAACACTCTTCCGGACTTCCACCAGAAGGAGTTCATGGGGCATTGCGACTCGCTTCGCAACTCCTTGACTTCCGACAAGATGGTTCCGCTGACTGATTCTGTTGTCTATGCGTATTCAGCTTACATGCTGACTTCGCTTGAACTGAACGACGTGATGCTGTCGGACTTCATCGACACCAGGGCTTGGTACTTCGACAGGCTTCAGCCCAAGTTCAGGAGGCTGAACCACTACATTGATGTGCTCAACGAGGCAATCTACGATGACCTGAAGAAGAACTCCCTGACGTTCCAGAGGGGGTTCTACAGGAGCATCATCCCCGGAGCGGTGGCTGTGGGAGTGGGTCTGCTCCTGGTGCTGATGCTGTTGTTCTTCCTGCTGGTGTTCTATGTGAACCCTATCTACAGGATGCTTTCCGGGCTGAACAACTACAGATCCTACAACAAGAAATACTCCTACTCCTTCGAGGGGGATGACCAGCTGGTGGAGCTCAACGATGGCATCACCGAGCTGACGGGCGAGAACCAGATGCTGCGCAAGAGGGTGGCGAACCTGCGCGCCAAGGTCGCTTCGACAGGCTCCGCTCATAATAATAATTAAAGAATATCCAAATGAACATCAAGGTGATATCCAGAAACGTTGGCTACGCTCTGCTTGTCAGTGCGCTGTTCATGTTCCTGTCCATTCTGGTCTCTGTGGCGAACGGCAATGACAGTGCCCTCGCCGCCCTGATGATCAGCTTCACGATCACCTTCACCGTCGGTGTGTTCCCGTTCATATTCGTAAGGAAATCGGCTGACATCACCCTTAAGGACGGCTACATGATCATCGCGCTGTCCTGGCTGCTGTCCTTCATCTTCGGGATGCTTCCGTATGCGCTTTGGGGCGGGCCGTTCACGATCATAAACGCCTGGTTTGAAAGTGTTTCCGGATTCACGACGACCGGCTCGACAATCCTTGACAACGTTGAGGCGCTGCCGAACAGCCTGCTGTTCTGGCGTTCCTCGACGCACTTCATCGGAGGCTTGGGAGTCGTGGTCTTCCTGCTGCTGATCATCCCGAGTTCGTCTCAGATGAGGTTGAGGCTGACTACCCTTGAGCTTTCGTCCTTGTCCAAGAGGGAGTACAGATCCGGCGCGAACAAGACAGTCTATATCTTCACTTATGTCTATTTTGGATTGACCGTAGCCTCGTTCCTGCTTTATGTGATGGCCGGGATGAGTCCTTTCGACGCGATCAACCATGCGATGAGCGTCGTGGCGACCGGCGGTTTCAGCACCAGGAACGCCTCCATCGGTGCCTATGACTCGATCACGATCGACCTTATCACGATGCTCTTCATGGTACTCTCATCCGTCCATTTCGGAATGATCTTCGTGGCTGTCGTGACAAGATCCCTCAAGCCGTTCAAGAATGAGATATTCAAGTTCTATCTTTCCATGATGGTTGTGGCGGGGGTGATCGTGTCGATCTCGATCAAGGCGCACGGGTTCGAGGAGACCTGGGGGCGCGCCTTCCTCTCCGGCTCCTTCCACATCCTGAGCTTTGCTTCGACGACCGGGTTCAGCATCGCCGACAACAGTTCCTGGCCGGTTCTCTCGCATACCATGCTGATGTTTGTGGGAATATGCTGCGGCATGGCCGGCTCCACCACCGGTGGTATCAAGTCCGACCGGGTGCTGCTGCTGTGCAAGGAGGTCAAGTACCAGTTGAGGATGGTCCTGCATCCGGCGTCCGTCAACGAGATCAGAATGAACGGCAGGGTGGTCCGGCAGAACGACATCGCCCCGCACATCCTCTACATCGCCCTCTACGGCCTTGTGGTGATCATCTCGCTCGCGGCCTGCCTCACGCTCGACCCTGACAACAACCAGTCATTCACGGCGATACTCTCGTCCCTTGGCAATGTTGGACTTTCGGTGGACCAGCTCGGCTCAATCTACAGCTATAACGGCGAGCCATCCTCCCTCAAGTTCATCTACACGCTTGACATGTTCCTCGGACGTGTCGAGATCTATCCTATCCTGGCCGTGGTCATGATGATCTTCAGCCGCAGGAACAAATAGCTCCGCTTATGGACAGGGGTGACTTTTTCTATCGGCGCTTCAAGGACTTTTTCCCTTACGACGGGACAGAGGATCAGGACCGGTTGTTCCGGGAGATCGCAGGCTTCGTGACCTGTGACGACGCGGACATCCTGGTGGTCAACGGCTATGCCGGCACGGGAAAGACCTCCGCCATAGCCTCTGTGATCCAGTCCTTCGACGACCTCCGGCCCAGGACGCGGAATGATGAACTTGAGGAAATATGCTTCCTCCTCGCTCCCACAGGCCGCGCCGCCAAGGTTCTTTCCTCCTACGCCGGCAAACCTGCCAGCACCATCCACAAATGCATCTATCGGCAGAAATCTGTCGGCGATGACGGCTTCGGCCAGTTCTCTTTGGCTCCCAACAAGCTGTCGCACAAGTTGTTCATCGTGGACGAGGTGTCACTGATCGGCATCGAGGATGCGCATCGGCAGGGCACCACGCAATTCGGGACCGGTGACCTTCTTAAGGACTTGATCGACTATGTCCGCGCCGGCAACGACTGCCGTCTGATCCTGATCGGCGACGATGCCCAGCTGCCGCCTGTGGGGATGGAAGCCTCTCCGGCGCTCTCCAAGGAATGCATGGACTGTTTCGGCGGCGTGCGCTATTGCAGCCTTAGGCAGGTGGTCCGCCAGCAGAAGGAGTCAGGAATACTCCACAACGCCACCAGGCTGCGCGAGCTGATAGCCTCGGATCTCTACGGGGACGGAATGTTCACTCCGGACGAGCTGGGGCTTACGGTGGAAGGCTTCGACGACGTGGTGCGGATCACGGGCGGAGAGTTGCTCGATGCCCTGAACACCGCCTATTACTCTGAATATTCCAAAGACGACGCGGTTGTCCTCTGCCGCTCCAACAAGCGGGCGAACCGCTACAACGCCGGCATCCGCGCCCAGGTCTTCTACGACGAGGAACGTTTGGTCAGGGGGGAGAAGCTGATGATCGTGAAGAACTGCTACCAGTTTCTGGACGGAGTTAAGAACATGGACTACATCGCCAACGGTGACATAGCCAAGCTGCTGTCCATCAAGAATTTCGAGGAACGTTACGGCCTGAGTTTCGCCGATGCCCGCCTTTCTTTTCCGGACTATGACGACACCGAGATCGTGGCGAAGGTCTGCCTCGACACCCTTGAGTCCGAGTCTGCCTCGCTGAGTTACGAGCAGCAGAACCAGCTTTATAACGGTGTGAACGCAGACTACGCCGACATCCCGACCAAGAAAAAACGCTACGAGACCGTACGCGAGGATCCTTACTACAACGCCCTCCAGCTCAAGTACGCCAACGCCATCACCTGCCATAAAAGCCAGGGCGGCCAATGGAGCTGCGTCTTCATCGACAACCCCTTCTGGCAGGACGAACTCACAGTCGATGACCTCAAATGGCTCTACACCGCCCTCACCCGCGCCACCGCCAAGGTTTACCTCGTCAACTTCAAGGATGAGTATTTCGCATAAGGTGTCAGGTTGCCTTAGGATGGCTCCCCGTCTGGCTCTCCGTCTGGCTCCACGTCAGGTTCTCCGTCTGGCTCCCCGTCTGAATCTCCGTAGCGGATAACTTGCTGATAATTAGGGATATTTTTTAATCATTACTAAATAGATTATTATACAAATTTGTAACGTCGTGTGACCAACGGACTGATTGAAAGCCAATCTGTACTGTGTCACACGCCGCATAGCTATGTTAAACTTTAATGAGGGAAAGCAATGAAGCTCAGGAGATTCTTGTCCGGTTCGCCTAATCACGTTTACCAACGATCCTTGAACGGTTCGGTAATATTCTACAGCCTTGAGGATTGTCTGGTTTATTTCACTGTCTTTTGCACCTGTGCAGTCAAGGATGGTGTAAGCGTTCTTGGCCTGTGCGTGATACAGTAGCCGATGAGTGGCAAGCACGTAAGTTCTTAGGATTGGAGTTACCTTCAAAAAAGCGTGATGTCTAATGTGTTTTGTATTAATTCGTTGCGAAACGGTACCCTCCAGATTCTCCCGGCACGAACTTGTAACTCATTGCAAATCAAAGGGTGTAGCTTCATCCTCTGATTTGCAATGAGTTACAGATCCGCGCCATCTGATCATCTTCTCTGTTCCATTGTGGTCACTGAGCTTGTCGAAGTGACCAGACGTGTGCCGACTCCGTGACAGGTGTGAGCACTGTCCTATTCTTCGTTTTGCGTAGTGTATATTGTTCTAAAGGATTGAATGTTTATTCTAATGGATTTTATCTATCTTGGATCAGGAAAAACCTAATTGATTGAAAACTTTGAATATTAAACCTTTTACTGTTGGGTTTTTGATAAATTCTAAATAGATTGTTGGATATTGTTTAATAATTATAAATTACTACCTTTGCGGCGAGATTGCTGGTGGCACTTCAGCTGGAATGCTGATGTATGTTATTGTGCTTGGTAAGTTAGTGGTTTGTTAGAACACTTATAATTTTATTTGGTTCTTAATTTATGGCGGTAGGGTTTATTAATAGCGCAATCGTTGCTCTTTCCAACCGTCTTGATAACTGGGGGGGGGTAACATCTTGAATTATAATAAATTACATTGTGCTTCCAACGGCATGGCCATTTGGTTGTGTGTCCTCATCGGCTGTTTTCTGTCGATTCTGACAGTGGCGGCGGAAGCGCTTCCGTCAGACTCAGGCTTTACCTCAATGAGGACTGTCGTCTTATCAAAGTCGTCCTCGGTTCAGGAGGACAGGCACGATACGACTTCATTCTCTGTCTATTACAGGTCAGCTGTATCCAAGATCGAACGTGGATTCCGGAACAACTCCGCCACTTTGAAAGCAGCCACCGAAGGACTCAGGTCTATCGTGTACAACGGTAATCTACGAATATACAAGGTTTACATAATCGGTGCCGCCTCACCTGAAGGCCGGCCGGAACTCAACGCGCGTCTGGCCCGTGACAGGGCTGAAGGAGTGAAAGCATTCCTGAAGAGCATCGAGCCACGTCTCACGGATGCCGACTTCGTTGTCATCTCGCGTGGAGAGGACTGGGAGGGTGCCACCAAGATCGCCGCGTCCTACGACACCGAGACTGGATCGTCCACGGTCTCGGACATATTCAAGGATTCTCAAAATTCCGAGGCCAAGAAGCTGATGATGAAGCGTCTGCAAGGTGGAAACGTCTGGCGCAGGCTGATCTCGGACTACTATCCGTCCCTGCGACGCACGGATATTCATGTGCTTTACAGCACTGTCCGTCCGATCGGGCCGGTTGAGTGTGAATTGCCGGAAGTGACCCTTGAGGTGCCGTATTCAGTGAACATCGCCCCTCCGACGGTGTTGCCGGAGGTTGAGTTCCCTGAGCCGGAGCCGCCGAAGGAGAGATTCTACACCGTCGCCGCCAAGACCAACCTCCTCTATGATGCCGTGACCGCACTCAACGCCGAGGTCGAGTTCCCTGTCGGGAAGAACTTCTCGGTGATGGTCGAGGATGTGTTTCCGTGGTGGAACTGGGGGCCGAACGGCAAGAAATATTGCTTCCAGATCTGGTCAATGGGTATCGAGCCGCGCTGGTGGTTCGCGCGCGATGACAGGAGGGACTATCTTACAGGGCATTTCGCCGGCGTTTACGGCATGTCCGGGAAATACGACCTCCAGTGGGACACGAAGCTCTGCTACCAAGGAGAGTTCTGGTCTGCCGGATTGACCTATGGCTACGCCTTGCCGGTCAGCAGGTGGATGAACATGGAGTTCTCGGTCTCCGCCGGCTTCCTTCGCACGGACTACCGCCACTACCAGCCGGATCCGGGCTACGAGCACCTGTTCCGGGACAAGTACAACGTTGGAACCGTCTCCTGGTTCGGCCCGACGAAACTCAAGGTTTCATTGGTGATACCGATCGGGAAGGATTCACACAAAGTAAACAAAAACTAATCAGAAACAAGTAAAAAGAACAAATCATCAACATGATGTCTGACACCAATATAAAGTATAGTTCCGCTGTGTTCTTCTGCCGTGGACTGTCCGTTCTCCTGCTGCTTTTTGCAATAGTCGCAGGCGGATGCCGGAGACGTCCCCTTGAGGATCCTGACAACCTTACTGCAGTCAGGGTCAGGGTGAATGTGGCCGGAATCCACAATGTCACGTCAGACATCTACAATGACAAGATCCCGGTCCAGAAGATAGAGCCGAGTGCCATGCACGTGCTGTTCTTTGGAGAAAACGAGGATGTTATTGCCGCAGAGGGCTTTATCACAGATGTGAGCTTTGACGAGAACGGAAACCGCATTGTGAGCGGAGAAGTCATGCTTGCACCGGGCAGTTACAGGATGCTCATCTATGATTTCGGCACTGAAGAGACTTTGATAAGGAACTACTACAGTTGGGACAAGGCAGAGGCATACACAGATCCTGCACCGTCAGCCGTTCTGAACAAGTACTCTACCAAAGGGAAAGACGCTCCGAACATTCTCATGCAGCCAGAGCATCTTGTGGTGGCCAGGAACGTGTGTGAGACTGTGCCCTATCACAACGGAATCTACACGATCTATGCGGATGCCTCATCGGTAGTTGAGAGCTGGTATATTCAAGTCAAGGTGGATGGGCTTGAATATGTCACTTCGGCGCAGGCTGTTCTCTCAGGCATGGTCCGCGCAAACCTTATTGCCACCGACACGAGGATGAACGATCCGGAAGCTTCCGTATGGTTCAATCTCCAGAAAAGTGATGACAAAGGCAAGAATGTGATCTGTGCGGTGTTCAACACATTCGGACGCATCCCGGAGTCGGACAACAACTTCGAGGTGACTTTCGACCTTGCGGTCAAGGGCGGCACGAGTGTCCGCAAGACCTTTGACATTTCGAACCTGTTTCTCACAGAGAATGCTGTCAAGCACCATTGGCTTCTTTTGGAGGACACTATCAAGGTCGAGCCACCGAAGGACTTAGGTGGTGCCTTTGAACCTAAGGTCGATGACTGGGAAGATGAACAGAAAAATATAGTGATTTAGTACTTACCATAGCTCATGATGGTAGGAGCGTAATTATTTATTAATTTATTGAAAAAGATTTTTTTAATTTAACTTTTAATTTGTGTTTATCATGAAAAAAGAAATGTTTGTATTGGCAGCTCTCGCGACTCTCGCGGCCTGCTCAAAGACAGAGGTGACGCCGGTCGCCTCAAACGGGAACAGCGAGATCACGTTCAATGTCGCTCCTCGCACCAAGGCTCTTAGCCAGACTCAGACTGATTTTGATCACAATAATGTCTTTGTCTCCTATGCCTATTATCTTGGACATGGCAAGACTTGGGCTGCCAACAACTCCGAGGCTCAGATGTACATCGACGGTTCTACAATTTCATACAATGGCAACTTGTGGAAGAATGAGACAACATCTTACTATTGGCCGAAGGATGGTGGTTCTTTGACATTCTTCGCGTATTCGTACAACAAGAAAGATATGACGGTAGGTGATAATTCCGGTTTTGCTTGTGTATGGGCACTAGGCGAAGACGGACAGTATCAGGGTGGAATCACTGGCCATTTTGATGTGGCCACGAACAAGAATGTTGATTTTCTTGTTGCTGACATCGCTGCTGATAAGACAGAAAATGAGAATAACTATGCTCACACCGGAGTTCCGACTCTTTTCCGTCACAAGCTTTCTATGGTCAATGTCGCCGCTAATCTTGCTGAGGATTATGCTAACAAGAAGTTCATCTTGAACTCTGTGAAATTCACTAATCTTTATCATTATGCAACCTATAGCCAGATTCCAGAGATGATGGCCCCGGGTGGAAACGATTTTTTGCCTGATCAGGTTTATGCGGAGAATGTTGGCTTCGAGGTTAAGAGTGGAGGGTTGATTGCAGTCCCGGCTGAGATCAAAAAAGGAGCTGGAGTTGAGGATGGTCAGTACATCTACATTCCTCAGGAATTTAATGATGACAGCTATATTGTAATTACATATACTGTGGAAACCGTTGTTGGTAACAAGGTCGTTAAGGAAGAGTGCACAAAGCCAGTTAAGGTAAAGGATGTCTTCCCTAAGTGGGAGATGGGGCACAGGTACACTTTTAACCTTACCTTCTCTCTGAACGAGATTCACTGGGATCCGGCTGTTGAGAACTGGATCGATGACGAGGCTGGTAACATTACCATCGACAGATAACAAGAATCGCGGGCATTCCCGCGCCATAAGCCTGCCTGGAGGTGATACTCCCGATAGGTTCTAATTGATAATAACATGGATGAAAGGAGCAGGCCTCAGTAATTTCCCGACTGTGCAAACCCTGTGCAAACCACAGGCACGCAAGAATGGCTCCGGTAATGCTGGAAGGCCATAGTGTGTGGCTGACCCCCCATTTCCCGAAGGAGCAGCTTGCGTCTTCGGGTGAGTTTCACCCGGTCCGCCTCGATGCCCTTTCTCAATCCCGTGTTGAAGTCCTTTTTCATGCCGCAAAAGTAAGGGAAAGATTTTTGAGCGCCTCTGCAGAACCCGCAGAAGGCTGCGGACGACAGATTTTCGGCGGTCGGGAACACGACCTTGCGGCATGAAGATGATTTTTGAAAAAAGTCTCAGCGGGATGGTGAAAGCCTCGCGTCATCCTCGGTTTATGGTCAGGACAGGGGCACTTGAGTAGTTACAATATCACGTTATTTTTTTAAGTATTACTAAATTTGCGGAGAGTATGTGAACAAATGTGACGATGCTATGGACACGATTGATCTTTTGATGAATATGATCAGGATTCCTTCCTTCAGCAGGGAGGAAGGACAGGCGGCAGACTTTCTGGAGGAATGGATGCGGCGGGAGGGTCTTGATGTAAGGAGAACCGGAAACAACCTGTGGATGGAGTCCTGCCCGGATGACGGAAGGCCGACCGTGCTGCTTAACGCGCACATTGACACTGTGAGACCCGCTTCCGGCTACACCAGGGATCCGTTTTCGCCGACGCTTGAGGACGGCTGCCTGTACGGTCTTGGCAGCAATGACGACGGTGGGTCGCTCGTGGCTCTTCTGGAGGCATATTCAAGACTCGTCGCTAAGCGGCAGCCGTACAGGCTGGTTTTTTCGGCTACCGCGGAGGAGGAGGTGAGCGGGAAGGGTGGACTGGACATGCTGTTTCCGGAACTCGGCAGGATTGATTTCGGCATTATCGGTGAGCCGACCGGGATGCGTATGGCTGTGGCCGAGAGGGGATTGATGGTGCTGGACTGCACGTCGTTCGGGGTGAGCGGACACGCTGCCAGAAATGAAGGTGTCAATGCCATATACAAGGCTTTGGAGGACATACAGTGGTTCAAAAACCATAGTTTCGATCGTGTCTCCGATTTCCTTGGTCCGGTCAGGATGTCGGTCACGCAGATCAGCGCCGGCACGCAGCATAATGTCGTTCCGGACAGGTGTTCGTTTGTGGTGGACGTGCGTCCGAACGGAATGTACACTAATCCGGAGTTGCTGGCAATGATCAAGTCCTCTGTCTCCTGCGAGGTCAAGGAGCGTTCTACCAGGATCGGTAGTTCGCATCTTCCTATGGATCATCCGGTTGTCACCCGGGGACTCTCCCTCGGCCTTGAGCCTTTCGGCTCTCCGACCACCAGCAACCAGGCGCTCTGTGGCTTTCCTACGCTGAAAATCGGCCCCGGCGACTCCGCCCGTTCCCATTCAGCCGATGAATATGTCCGTCTAGATGAGATCTCCCACGGTGTCGAAACCTATGTCGCCCTTCTGGACGGCAATACCTCATTCGTTGTCTCCCCTCGGAATGCGAAAACTCCGAAGGGTTGTTAACCTGATTTTTGTTGGTTGCCAAAATCCAGAGGGCCGCTAACCTGAATTTTGCACGTTACCAAAATTCAGAACAGCGGCTCTCTGGATTTTACCGTGCCTTGGCAGGCTTGGCAGCTGTGTTTTTACAGGCTCAGAGCGAAGTGAGCGTGGTGACAGCGGCGCGGACCTTGTCGAAGCCGAAGCCGGAGACTATGCGGGACATCCTGGCGGCTATGCGGTCGGTGCAGAGGTTGCCGATGGAGCCTTCGTGGGTGTGGCGAAGCGAGCCGTGATAGTCAAAACTACCTTGCCTGATGGAGTCGGCGACCTGGCGGTATGCGTCCCTGAACGGCACGCCGGTCTCTACCAAGTGGTTGACCTCCTCCACGCTGAACGCCAGCTTGTACTTCGGATCGCTCATCACATCGGTGACTACCTCCATCCCCCGGACGGCATATTCAACAATGTCGAGGCAGTCGTCCAGTTCCTTGAAGATCGGGAAGAAGACCTCCTTCAGGATCTGCATGTCGCGGAAGTAGCCGCTCGGGAGATTGCCGGTGATGAGGCGGATGGTGTTCGGCACGCCCTGGAGCTTGTTGCAGTGTGCCCTCACCAGCTCGAACACATCCGGATTCTTCTTGTGCGGCATGATGCTGGAGCCTGTGGTCAGCGCGTCCGGCAGGTGGATGAAGCCGAAGTTCTGGCTGGAGAACAGGCAGCCGTCCATCGCGAGCCTCCCGACGGTCTCGGCGACTGATGAGTAGGCGAACGCTACGGCCCGTTCCATCTTGCCGCGTGTCATCTGGGCATAGACGGAGTTATAGTCAAGGTCTTCGAAACCAAGTAGTTTCGTGGTGAGTGTCCGGTTCAGCGGCGCGGACGAACCGTAGCCGGCGGCGGATCCCAGCGGGTTGAGGTTCACCACATCCCAGGCGGCCCTCATCATGCTCAGGTCGTCGCAGAGACTCTCGGCATAGGCTCCGAACCAAAGGCCGAAGGAAGACGGCATCGCCACCTGCAGGTGGGTGTAGCCCGGAATCAGCACATCCTTGTACCTTTCGCTGGCTTCCTGGAGAGTCCTGAAAAGTGACTCCACCTTGCGGACGGTCTTCTCGATCTCCGCCCGGGCGTAGAGCTTCAGATCCACAAGCACCTGGTCGTTGCGGGAGCGCCCTGTGTGCACCTTTTTCCCGACATCCCCGAGCCTGCGCGTGAGCATCAGCTCGATCTGTGAATGGATGTCCTCCACGTCGTCCTCCACGTAAAGCTCTCCCTTGCAGGCTGATGAATATAATTCCTTAAGCACCGGAAGCAATCTGTCCAGATCCTCCTTGGAAAGCAGCCCCACGCTCTGAAGCATCGTGATGTGGGCAATAGTGCCCATGATGTCGTAGGGGGCGAGCTCGTGGTCAAGCTCACGGTCGTTTCCCACCGTGAACGCGTCGATCCTCTCGTCCTCCTTGAATCCTTTGTCCCAAAGTTTGTTCGCCATGTATTACTGTTATTTGTCAAGTTCACCGCAAAGATACCATATTTTTTAAGGATTACTTATCACGCGACAATTGTGACCGTCAAAAAATAATAATTTTTCCGCCGATCATCGCCGGAAGTGGAGAATCGTGCGGGATTTCTCTTTTATTTTTAAAAGTAAAAAGCCATATTTGTAGAAATAATCAAGCGGTGATCACATGTCGCCGCGGACTTGACAAATCATTTTAAACAGCAACAAAACCCAAGGCACTGCAAATGAACAACATCAAACCACATTGTGTCAAGTTAATCGTGATAGCAGTCATTGTGGCGCTCACGGCGACGGCCTCTATGGCACAGACGCACAGGACGAGCATCAGGGTGGCGGCGGCGGATTCCGGGCCTTCCGACAAGGAGATGGCCGACATCGTCTGCGATGGGCGGCACGATGAGATTCCGCTCCGGCGGGCGCTGGAGTCGCTGGGCGGCTGCGGCAGGCTTGAGATGGCAAGCGGCAACTACATCATCGACAGTTTCTTCACGGCGGAGGACGGCAGCGGCTATGTCCTCAGGACTCCTTACGAGTCGAACATCCGTATCGAGGGCGACTTGCCGAACTGGAACGGCGAGGGTGTTAGGCTGAGGGTCTCGCAGGACTGCTATGACTCCCTTTCGGACGAGGTGACATATTCAGTGATCTGCGGGACGGCAGGGGACTTCGCGCAGACGATGTCACAGAATCTGGAGGTGGCGAATGTCGCCGTGTATCTGCCGGACAACAGGAAAAGGATCATCTGCATCGACGGCTACAACACCGGAAGAATGAGCGCGGACAGATGCAACTGCAAAGGCCCGAAGAACAACAGGGAGACATCCATCACCCTTGGCGTGATGGACTGTGTGGGCATCCGGGGGCTGAAGGGTTCCAACAACGGGACTGCCACGGAGTTCAACCATTGCACTGTCGTCGGCCTTGGGGTGGGATTCGCGCTCTCGGGAGAGCATCTCGTGCTGATCAGCTCCACGTCGATCGGCTGCACCTACGGATTCACCTTCAACCAGTACCCGAACAACTTCCCGGGTTCGGCGCAGGTTCACCCGATCACCCTCATCGGTTGTCACGACGAGGTCTCCGCCAACTACCCGAAGTTCTTTGACAACCCTCTGGGGCAATCCATCAGGTTCATCAATTTCGCGGTCGAGCACTATCCTGCGAACCTCGCGCTGGGAGGTGGTGAATATGCCACCGAGACGACTCCGGGGCAATGGCACGGAATCATCGACTATGCGATCCAGAACTTCAATCACGGCGACGAGTGGATCCGCAACTCCCCGACCCTCCCGTTCTGGGCTCCGGGCAGCGGGATAGCTGTCGAGTCGCACAACAACACGCACAAGAGCGTGGTCACAAGCGAGGAGAGAAGATCCTATGCCCCTAACATCGGACAGACGGTCTTCGACACCACGCTCGGCATGATCGTGGTCTGCGTCGATCCTGACAGACGCCTTTGGGTCGATGCCTTCGGCAAGGAAATAGAATAACTCAAGTTTCGCATTTGCGAAACACCACTCTTCTTCACTGCTTGCAGTGAAAGCAAGTCCCTCCCCCGAGGGGAGGGATTTAGGGAGAGGGTAACGTGAAAGGCCCGGTGGGGTGCGCAAAGCGCATCCCTCCCCTGAGGGGAGGGATTTAGGGAGAGGGAAACGTGAAAGGCCGGTGGGGTGCGCAAAGCGCATCCCTCCCCCGAGGGGAGGGATTTAGGGAGAGGGTAACGTGAAAAGATGTGGGTGGGCAATCACCTCCGAACGTGAGATAATGTATTTGACAGCAGGTGATTGCCTACTTGCGAAAGTTGAGTAGAATAATGTTAATAATCACTGTATAAAAGCAACTTACAATGAACCACAGAATCTTAAAATCCATTTTGGCGATCGTAGTGGCCGGAACGGCCGCCACCGCCACGTCGGAGGCCAAGGTTGAGCTTCCGCAGATCCTCAGCGACCATCTGGTCCTCCAGCAGAAATCACAGGCCAATCTTTGGGGCAAGGCCGCGCCTTCGTCGAAGGTGACGGTGAAAGCCTCGTGGGGGACGGAGGAATATTCAGTCAAGAGCGACCGCGAAGGCAATTGGAAACTTGCCGTGCAGACTCCGGCGGCGGGCTACACGGCATATTCAATCACCATCGCCGACAAGGACGGCGCCGTCACCTTGAGTGATGTCCTCGTCGGTGAGGTCTGGCTTTGCGGCGGGCAGTCCAACATGGAGATGCCGCTGAACGGATTCTGGCATTGCCCGGTTGAGGGTTCCCTTGAGGAGGTGGCCCTGTCGGGACAGTTCAGGGACAAGATCAGGCTGGTGAAGATTCCTAAGACGGGAGCCGAGACGCCTCAGGAAACCGTCGAGGGCAGGTGGCAGGTCAGCGGGCCGGCGACCTCTGGAACGTTCACCGCCGTGGGCTGGCATTTCGCCAAGATGCTGAATGCTGTGCTGGACGTGCCTGTGGGTCTGGTCTCATGCAACTGGGGAGGCTCGGCGCTTGAGAGCTGGCTTCCGAAGGATGTGGTGTACACCTATCCGGAGAACACTCTGCCTTCGGGACAGTACGCATCCAAGAAGGATCCGGACGGATCGTACAACTGTGCCAGCCCGGCAGTCATGTACAACGGCATGATCTATCCTATCCGCAACTACACCTTGAAAGGGTTCATCTGGTACCAGGGTGAGACGAACTCCGGCTTCCCGCAGTACTACGCGCAGAGGCTCGCCGACATGGTGAAGGTCTGGAGAGACCTCTGGGGACTGGGCGAGATGCCGTTCTACGAGGTTGAGCTGGCTCCGTTCACCTATGGCGGCGACGGCACCACGGGCGCGAGAATCCGCGAGGCGCAGCACAAGGCGGTGGAACTGATCCCGGGCAGCGGAATAGCCAGCATCAACGACCTGGCCTATCCTTATGAATATGACGAGATCCATCCTCGCCGCAAGAAAGAGGTCGGAGAGCGCCTCTCCTACCTGGCTCTGAACAGGACTTACGGCATGGACTACCTTCCGTGCGAGGGACCGAGGTTCAAGAGCTACGAGGTACGCGGCGGCGAGATCGAGGTCGCGTTCTACAATGGCGAGAGCGGGTTCAGCCCTTGGCACGACATCGTAGGCTTCGAGATTGCCGGTGAGGACAAGGTCTTCCATCCAGCCAAGATCCGCAGAGGCACCCAGCTGAACACGGTGATTGTGAAGAGTGACAAGGTTCCGGCTCCTGTGGCGGTGCGCTACTGCTTCCGGGATTTCCAGGTTGGAAACTTCACTGGTCGCCGCTGCCTTCCGGTAATACCGTTCAGGACTGACAACTGGTGATAAGGCCGCTTCGGCAGGCTCATTGACCTGGTGGTACGGTTGGTGAGCCTGCGGACAATGATAAAAAAGTCTTGCAATTTTTCGGTTTTCCATAGGAAATCCGTAATTTTGCAAGATTTTTAATAGTATATGCAAGAGATTAGGAACATCGCGCTCATCGCGCACGTCGATCACGGCAAGACCACGCTTGTGGACAGGATGATCTACCAGGCTAATCTGGTACGTCAGCCCGAGAATCTTGGCCAGCTGATACTCGACAACAATGACATCGAGAGGGAAAGAGGCATCACCATCCTCGCGAAAAACGTGTCTGTCATCTACAAAGGTGTCAAGATCAACATTATAGACACTCCGGGCCATAGCGACTTCGGAGGTGAGGTCGAAAGGGTTTTGAACATGGCGGACGGAGTCCTTCTGCTCGTGGACGCCTTCGAGGGCTGCATGCCTCAGACCAGGTTCGTGCTGCAGAAAGCCCTTGAACTGGGCAAGAAGCCGATCGTGGTCGTGAACAAGGTGGACAAGCCGAACTGCCGTCCTGACGAGGTTCAGGAAGAGGTGTTCGACCTGATGTGTTCCCTGAACGCCACCGACGATCAGCTTGACTTCAAGACTGTCTTCGGCAGCGCCAAGCAGGGCTGGATGTCGGAAGACTGGAGGAAACCGACTTCGGACATCACCCCGCTCCTGGATGCCATTCTTGCGGAAATCCCTGCCCCTAAGGTGGTTGAGGGTACGCCGCAGCTTCAGGTGACCTCCCTTGAGTATTCTCCTTACGTCGGACGTATCGCCGTCGGCAAGCTTACCCGTGGTGAGCTCAGGACCGGTCAGCAGATCAGCCTCTGCAAGAGGTACGACGTGGTAGAGAAGCACAAGATCAAGCAGCTCATGGTGTTTGACGGTCTGGGAAAGGCCAATGTGGACACTGTACAGTGCGGTGACATCTGCGCCGTCGTGGGCATTGACGGCTTCGAGATCGGCGACACGATCGCCGACAGCGAGAATCCTGAGGCCCTTCCTCCGATCTCCATCGACGAGCCTACGATGAGCATGCTCTTCACCATCAATAATTCCCCGTTCTTCGGCAAGGACGGCAAGTTCGTGACTTCAAGGCACATCAAGGATCGTCTTGACAAGGAGTTGGAGAAGAACCTGGCCCTTAAGGTAAAGCCGGGGCTGAACGCCGATTCATTCGTGGTTTATGGACGTGGTGTGCTTCACCTGTCCGTGCTCATCGAGGAAATGCGCCGTGAGGGATTCGAGTTGCAGGTAGGCCAGCCGAAGGTGCTGGATAAGACCATCAACGGACAGCGCTGCGAGCCTATCGAGGATCTCTCGATCGAGGTTCCGGAGCAGTTCGTCGGAGCCGCTATCGAGCTCGCTACCCGCAGGAAGGGCGCTCTTCTGCACATGGAGCCGAGAGGTGACAGGACGCTTCTGAACTTCGACATCCCTACCCGTGGACTCATGGGACTGAGGAGCAACCTTCTGACCGCCTCACAGGGCGAGGCGATCATGGCTCACAGATTCAAGGAGTACCAGCCGTACAAGGGTGAGATCGAGAACCGTACCAACGGCTCGCTCGTCTCCCTTGAGACCGGCACCGCCATCGCCTACTCGATGAACAAGCTTCTGGACAGGGGCAAGTTCTTCATCGATCCGGGCGACGACATCTACTGCGGCGAGGTTGTGGGTGAGCACACGAGGGAGAGGGATCTCAACATCAACATCTGCAAGACAAAGAAGCTCACCAACGTGCGCGCCGCCGGATCCGACGAGAAAGTTGTCCTGCCGCCGCCGGTGAAGATGTCTTTGGAGGAAATGCTTGAATATATCCGCGAGGACGAGCTTGTGGAGGTGACTCCGCACCATCTTAGGATGCGCAAGATCCTTCTTGATCCGATGGACAGGAAGCGTTCCGGCAACTCCGGAGACGAAGAATAGACAAACTATTCGCGAAAAGATTTTATTTACGGAAAATTTTTTATACCTTTGCAACCCTTAATCTGTCTATCGGACCGATGAAAGATGATTTTATAGTTCCAATAAATGGATTGACCCAAGGACGGAAGGACTTCCGTTGGAGGGTAGGGAAGGAGTTCTTTGAACATTTTGAGAATTCGGAGATTTTAGCCGCCGACCTTGATGTGGAGGTCTCCGCCGAAAAGTCCGGCCACTTCATAGGGGTTGACTGCGATGTCAACGGCGAGGTGACGGTGACGTGCGACAGATGCCTTGAGGAGCTGAGAATCCCGGTAGAGACCGGATTCCGCTTGAGCGTCAAATTCGGTAAGGAACCTGCCGACAGCGGCGATGCCACGGAAGGGGAGAGGGAGATCGTCTGGCTTCCGGAATCGGACGCCGACCTTGATCTCGGCCAGGTAGTCTATGACTATGTGTGCCTTTATCTTCCTGTGCAGAGAGTTCACCCGGAAGGTGAATGTAACCCTGAGGCGTTGAGATATCTGAGTTCTGAGGATGGGAAAAGGGATGATTCCCAAGGATCGGAGTCTTCATTGCCGTTCGCGTCACTGAAGGATCTGATGGAAAAAGTGAAATAATAATTTAAGAATATTTAACTATGGCACATCCGAAACACAAAGTCTCAAAGCAGAGAAGAGACAAGAGAAGGACCCATGACTTCGCTCCGGTTCCTACGCTCGCTACCTGCCCTAACTGCGGCGCCACTGTGATGTATCATCACATTTGCCCTGAGTGCGGTTATTACAGGGGACGTCAGATCATCGAGAAGAGCGCTGAGTAGAGCCGTCTCTTTGGTAGAAAACTAATGGTCCCATAGTTCAACGGATAGAACGAAGGTTTCCTAAACCTTAAATATAGGTTCGATTCCTATTGGGACTACAAAGGAGATCCGCCTTGTCAGGCGGGTCTCTTTTGCATTTTTTGGAGAATTTGAATATTCTTCTTAATTTCGTCTGAGATATTCCCGACCATGCCGTCACAGATGCTTCCGTCATTACTTCTGTACATCCTCGCCCTGGGCTACACGCCGGGGCCGTCCAATCTGTGCGCCTTCCATTCGGGCATTCATTTCGGCCACAGGAACGCGATGAGGATATGGTTGGGATTCGCGATCGGCTTCGCCTTCATAGACACGACCCTTGTTCTGCTGACACACTTCCTCGGTGACTTCCTTGGCTCCTACGTCAAGTGGCTCTCCTATGCGGGAGCGCTCTACATGGTCGCGCTCGCCGTCATGATTCTTGTCAGGTCAGGCAAGCCGAAGGAGGACATGGCTAAATCATGCACGATACGGGCCGGTGTCATCATAGAAGTCACCAACGCCAAGGTCTGGATGTTCTGTCTGACTGCTTTGGGAACATTTGTGCTGCCATATTCAAGCTCTTTGGCGGATCTTGCCAAGGTAGGGGTCATCCTGCCTCTCGCCGGCCCTGTCGCCAATCTTGTGTGGATGCTGGCTGGTTCGGGGCTTAACAGGCTGACCGAGAGGCATGGCCGCCTTGTCGATGGGATTCTTGCCGCCGCCCTTGTCCTCTGCGCGGTCATGCTGATTATTTAGCTTCGCTTTCGCGGGAACCGTACCGTGAAGCAGGCTCCCTTAAGCGCGAATGACTTGGAGTAGAAGATCTCCGCGTCGCACTTCTCAAGGATATTCCTGCAGATGGAAAGGCCCAGACCGGTGCCGTTGCTCTTTGTCGTGAAGTTCGGCGTGAAGAGCCTGGCGCGGTTGTCGTCGCTGACCCCGGGCCCGTTGTCCTCGAACACGATGTCGTAGAACCCTTCTTTGGTGGACAGACGCAGGGAGATCACTATGCGGCCTATGAACGCCTCCCCGCCACGCTCGCCCGCCTCCGCCTGGGCGTTTTCGATAGCCTGTACCGCATTGTTGATCAGGTTGACGAACACACGGGTGAGCTGAGGCTTCGGTCCCATGACCGTGGCGCCCTCAAGCCCCATGTAGGCGAACCGGATGTTGTCCCTGCTGTCGAACAGGTCGATCTCCTCCTTTAGCAGACGGTCCAGATCGATCTCCACCGGCTCTTCCGTGTAGAGTTTCGCGAAAGTGGAGAATTCGTTGGCTGTGTCGGCAAGCATGTCAATCTGCCTGAGAACCTCGGCGGAGATCTCGTCGAACCTCTCCGTCCATGCCGGATTGCCGTTCTTCTTCATCCTGATGAGCCTTTGAATCTGAAGCTTGATAGGTGTCAGCGGGTTCTTGATCTCATGGGCCACCTGACGCGCCATCGTCGCCCAGGCCTTGTCTCTTTCGGCCTGTGTGAGCTTTTTTGTGGAGTTGTAGAGGTCGTGTACCATCAGGTTGTAGGCCCTGACGAGGCGGGCGACCTCGTCCTCCTGCTCGTAGACGATATATTCAAGGTTGTTGATGCTTGCCTCGTTCATCTTCCGCCCCATTTCCGTGAGCGGCTTGAACATCTTGTCCACCGCCGTGGCGGTGATGAACCTTGCCAGGATGAGAAGGATCATGAACACGGTGATGACGGTGATGGAGTGCAGCACCGCCTCGGACCGGAAGTCAAAGCTCTCGTCCGTGAAAGGCGAGCACATGATCGCTATCATCCTGCCCTGGATGTTGAACACAGGAGCGTAGAGGAAATAGGTCTCCTTGGAGCCTATCGTCTCCTTGCCGATGTAATACCTCTTGTTCTTGTAGATGATGTTCTCGAAAGCGTCAGGGTTCATCCTTGATCCCATGAGCATCAGGTCAAACACCTCCGGGGTCGTCGATCGCAGTTCCTTGCCGCCGGTCGTGTAGAGCGTGATGTCGGATTTCATGGTGGTGCTTACGTCCTCCAATATTCCTGATGCCTCCTGAGTGTTGAAGTCCGTGAAGTCCTTGACATACCGGCACCTTGACTGAAGCAAGGTCTGGAGGGAGTTGATCTTGTCCGCCATCGACGATCTGAGGTTGGCGTTGTTCCTTCTGTAGACGAACAGCACGCTGACGGTGGCGAGCGTGATGAGCGTCATGATCAGCGCCATCATCATCGCCGAGTTGATCTTGGACTTGTAGTAATTGCGCTCGCGTTTCCTCGGATGCGTCCTGGTGAGCGTCAGGAGCGAAAGGCAGAAGTAGAAGATCAGTGTCAGGAAGAGAAAGGTGACGATGTAGGAGAAATCCTCTGTCTTCGGCCTTGAGATGAGGATCAGGTCGTCATCCGCGATCCTGTTGACAAAGTGGGTGTAGCCGTTGGCCCGGACCACGCCGCTTGTGGCCTCGTCGATCGTGCGTTGAAGATCATCGTCCACGATTGTCGGGTAGGAGTAGTTGCCTTTGTAGGAGGTGAGCACCTTTCCCGAATACTTGGCGTAGGAATATCTTGCCGGTATCAGCACGTCTCCCGGAGCCGAATAGCCCAGCAGGTGGGCGTAGCCCTTGTTCTCCCGGTTGGATTTCGGCGACACCCTGAGGATCATCATCGTCACGCCGCTGCCTTGGTTGTAGTAGGCGAATCCGCCGATGTACAGGCTGCGCTCACCTGGATCCCTCATGTACCTGAATCTGGATCCTTCCGAGATAGGGACTCCCCGTGTCATGATGTCGGTGATGTAGGCGATCGTCCTACGGTCTTTCTCGTTCTCGGGGAAGATCTCCACCATGATGTCGTAGTTCTGGGAGACTCTTGGCATGTAGCTCTCGATGACCCTGTTCAGGATGATGCTGTTGCTGTTGCTTATGGCCGAAAGTGTGGCGATCAGCTGGTCGGAGGCTATCTTGTCCTCCGTCCGCCGTAGCTCAAGCTCAAGGCTGATGTCCCTGTCGATGGACAGCCTGTTCGCCCACACGGTCACCCTGTCCTGCTCCTTCTTGAATCCGAGCGTCCCTGCCATCGCCACCATGTAGACAGCGAAGACGGATGCCGTGACCGTCCTGCTCTTGGCCGAGAAGATGTTGTGGCGGAATCCGAACAGATGCTTCAGCGCGGGCATGAGCATCTGCGCCAGAAGCGGAATCATCATCAGAAGCCCTGTCAGCGTCAGATAGACAAGGAAACTGAATATGCTCAGGTCGTTCAGCCGGTACAGCTCAAGCGATATGTTCGAGTTCAGAATGATGCTTCTGAAGATCACGTGGACGTACAGGAACACCCCGGCGATCATCAGTAAAATGGCTCCGGCGTACAGCCAGAGCGTGCGTCTTGTGTGCCTTGTCCTGAGGATCTTTCTGAATATGTCGTTTCTGGTCACGAACGAGCACCCGACGAAAAAGATGATCAGCAGCGAGGTGACCATCACCGCTCCGAGGGAGTTGAACAGCTGCCCGTCGGCGTAGACTGTCGGCGAGAACAGTTTCGAGCTGTTCTTCATGCTCTCTCCCCAGATGTAGGTGGCGATGATCACCGCGAAGAGTCCCGCAAGGACGAGGAGAAGCCGTTTCAGATTCTTTTTCTCCGCCAGGTGGAACAGGGACGCGATGACGAAGCATCCGATCGCGAACCAGATCATCGTGGAATGCGTGGTGGATGACTGGCCTGGAATCGAGGCCGCCGTCACCTTGAACACGGGCCTGTCGTCCAGCGTCACCGCGGATCCGCTGCTTTCGGACAGAGGGACAATGGCATAGTTGCGTCTGGCCCGGAGATTCCTGTTCACCCCGTTGGGACTCTCGTCGGACATGGAATCCACGATCTCCAGTCCGGCGATCACTTTCCGGCTTCCCAGCCTCTCGGACTTCACCAGGTACCATTTCTGCCCGTAGTTGACGAAGGTCGGGGTCTCCGTGACATCCGCCAGCGGAGATGAGATGCTCTCTCCCGGCTTGGACAGCCTCGGGAACACGATCCTTGAGGCTATGTTGTCATCCTTGACCGGGAACAGGTTGCTCCAGGATTGCAGCGTGTCGTCAATGTACCTGTAGATGACCATGTCGGATGGCAGGTCGTGATGCCCCGCCCAAGTCCTCTGGCCGGCCATCAGGGCCGAGCTGATGTGCTTGTCGAGGATGTGCATCCGCTTGCCGATGGCTCTGCTGATCCTTTCGGCCTCCCGCCCGGTGTTGCCGGGGAACTTGCCTACGGAAAGCGAGAAGGCAAGGAGAATCATGGCCAATGCCAGAAATCCTCCTTCCAGATAGTTCTTTATGCCAATCCTTCTGAATCTCATTCGTGGTGGTAAGGTTCTCCCTTGATTATAGTGAATGCCCTGTAAAGCTGCTCCGCGAAGATCGTCCTGACCATCTGGTGCGAGAAAGTCATCCTGGACAAGGAGATCTTTCCGACGGATCTCGCGTAGACAGCCTCCGAAAACCCGTAGGCTCCGCCGATCACGAACACAATATCCTTGCCACCGGCAAGAGAAAGCCTGCGTATCTCCTCGGCGAATTCGACGGAGCGGTACTCCTTGCCGCGCTCGTCAAGAAGGATTACCCTGTCCGTGGGCTTGATGGCTTTCAGGATGAGTTCACCCTCCCTCTCCTTGATCTGTGTTCTTGTCAGCGCGGAGGTGTTCTTCAGCTCCGGAATCTCGCAGACAGAGAAAGGCACGTAGTGCGAGAGCCTGGAGGAATAGGTCTCCAGACTTTCACGGACCCAGCCGATATCGGTCTTGCCGACTGTGAGCAAGCAGATTTTCATTGTTACAAAAATAAGAAAGTGGCTCGGTATTTGCAACTAAAACCGTCCGCTATGAAGGTTTTTACAAAGATATTCACGGTGCTTTCCCTCTTCGTGTCAGGTGTCAGCGACTATGCCGCCTCTGACAGCTACGATGTTTTTGTCCCGATCGCCAAGTATCTGGGGCAGGGAGACGCCGAGAAACTGTCCGCCTGGTTCGACGACAATCTGGAGATAACGATAATGTCAACGACCAATGACTCAAGCAAGAATCAGGCGAAGCAGATCCTCAAGGCCTTCTTCAGCAAGCACACTCCCCGCTCGTTTGAGATAAGCCACACGGCGTCGAGATCCAATTCCAAGTACGCCTTGGGTTTTCTGAACGCGGGGGGAGAGGTCTTCGTGGTCACCATTTTCGTCAGTGACTGCGGAGGCACCTACAAGATCCAGCAACTGAAGATAGACCGGATCCGATGACCTGATTCTTTATTCCTGATAATGACATTTCCCTCAAGACACATATACCAACTCCTATCTGTGACTATCATCCTGCTGACGAACAGCCTTTTAAGTCCCGACGCATCAGCGCAGGCCACAAAGGTGAAGGGCAGGGTTGTGGATTCATCGACAGGGGAGGGGATACCTTTCGCCGGAGTGTATTTCAAGAACTCCACGGTCGGAGTCTCGGCGGACATCGACGGCTATTTCTTCTTGGAGACCCGTGACTCGTTGTCCCTGCTTTCAGCATCCATTCTGGGCTACGAGGAGCAGGTAGCCAAGGTCAACCGTCATAGTTTCAACGAGATAAACTTCTCGCTCAAACCGGTTGTGAACGAGTTGGCGGCATCCGTCGTGAAGCCTGACGACCGCTACATCCGTTCCATCCTCAGGAAGATCGATGAGGCCAAGTCGAGGAACAATCCGGAGAAGCGCCCAAGGTACAACTGCGATGTCTACACCAAGATGGAGCTGGATGTCACCAATCCCGAGAGTCCGCTGATCAGCAGTTTCCTGCCGAAGGACTTCAGGTTTGTCTACGACTACATGGACACCTCCGTGGTGTCCGGCATGCCATTCCTGCCGGTGCTGATCTCCGAGTCCACATCCAAGTACTACCATCGCAAGGATCCCCCTTCGAACAGGGAGGTCATCAAGGCGACCAGGATCTCCGGAATAGACAAGAACCCTGTCCTGGCGCAGTTCACGGGCAACATGTACGTGAAGACCAACTTCTACGACAACTTCATCAACATATTCCAGGTCGAGATTCCGTCGCCTCTCTCATCGGTCGGCACAACCTACTACAACTACTACCTCGTTGACAGCCTGAATGTCGAGGGACGCAAGACCTACAAGATCCGTTTCCATCCGTCCAAGTGGGTGTCCTCTCCTACCTTTGACGGGGAGATGTCGGTCGACGCAGAGGAATATGCCCTCAGGGACATTCACGTCAGGCTTAAGAAAGGCTCCAATGTCAACTGGGTCAGGGACATGACCATCGAGGTGACGAACCAGCGCCTGCCTGACTCCACGTGGTTCTACAAGCAGGACAGGATGTATGTGGATTTCTCGCTGACGATGCGGGATTCCTCTAAGATGGTGACATTCCTGGGCAACAGGCAGATAGACTATTCGAATCCGGATTTTGTCACGACCTACAGGGAGGACAAGGGGGACATCAATTCCCAGGTTCAGGCCGGCAAGGATGTCATCAACAACGATGAGGCCTACTGGCAGGCTGTCCGTCCGTTCCCATTGAGCGAGAAGGAACAGGGAATCTACAACATGGTCGATTCGATCAAGAATGTGCCGCTCTACAAGGATGTCTATGCTCTTGCCGACATGATCGTGAATGGTTTCCTGAACACGAAGTACGTCGGATTCGGACCATATTCCTCAGTCTACAGCTTCAATGAGTTGGAGGGAGACAGGGTGCAGCTTGGCATCCGTACCACCAAGGATCTGAGCCGCAGGTTCCGTCTTATGGGCTATGCCGCCTACGGCTTCAAGGACAGGACTTTCAAGGGTGGCGGCACGTTTGAGTACATGTTCAACAACCAGCCCACGAGCAAGTTGATGGCCTCGTACAAGCACGACGCGATGCAGTTGGGCAAAGGGCCGTCGATCTACGGCAGCGGAAGCCTCATGTCATCCGTCCTGGCCAAGGCCAACAGCCAGAAGATGAGCATGGTGAACGACTATTCCCTCTCCTGGCAGAAGGAATGGTCGCAGAACTTCAACATGATCATCGCCGTGGAAAGCCGAAGGATATTCTCGAATCATTTTGTGCCGATGGTCACGCCGGAAGGTTCCGTCTTCAACTCCGTAGGCTACAACCAGGCTCACCTTCAGCTTCGATTCTCCAAGGAGGAGATTGTCACAAGAGGGACTTTCGAGAAGCATTACGTGTACTCGAAATACCCTGTCGCGACGATCGATCTCATCGGTTCGATCAAGGGAATAGGGAAGAATGAATATTCCTACTTCCGCCCCGAGCTTTCCCTGCACTACACGCTGACGATCCCTCCGGTCGGACTATCCAAGTTCGATCTGAATGTCGGGACGATCGTGGGCAAGGTTCCCTATCCGATGCTGAAGATTCATGAGGGCAACGGAACCTACACATTCTCAAGGTATGCCTTCAACTGTATGGACTACTATGAGTTCGCCTCCGACCTTTGGGCGACTTTCTTCTGGGAGCATAACTTCAAGGGTTTCTTCCTGGGTAAGATCCCTCTCCTGAAGCGTCTACAATGGAGGGAGGTGGCTTCTTTGAGGGCGGCCTACGGTACGGTCCGGAGCGAGAACAACGGCATCCGTGACGACGACAATTTCGGCTCCGTGATGCTCTTCCCTGAGAAGATGGGCAAACTGAACCGCCCGTACGTGGAGATGGGAGCCGGCATCACGAACATATTCAGGTTCCTCCGCATCGACGCCTTCTGGCGTATGACTCACCGCTACGAGGTTAAGGACGGTGTTAAAGTCCCTCACGACAACCGCTTCGTCGTCACCGTGGGACTTGAGTTCAGGTTCTGATGCGTGTGTCTTCCCTGACCATCTTTTCTCGTGCGGATTCTTTACGGGCCGAGCTGGTGTAAAACGATTAAAAACCCGCGGGACTGGATATAAATACTGAAATTAAATAACTTTGCGGTTGCTATGCCTAGAAAGTTGACGATACTGCTGCTGGTGGTGATCTCATCGGCGCTTCTGAGTGTTCCGTTCCTGGTTCCTGGGACGGGTTGGCTGTCGTTGGTCGCTTTCGTGCCTCTGCTCTGGGCGGAGGACATTGCCACCGGGGACGGGATGAAGGGATTCTGCTGGTGGCACTACCTGTGCTTCGTGCTGTGGAACGCGGCGACGACCTTCTGGGTCTGCAACGCCACGGTCGGCGGAGGAATATTCGCGATTCTTGCCAACGCCCTTCAGATGTCGCTGGTTTTCGGGCTGTTCCGTTGGAGCAGGAAATGGCTCAGCGGTGCGCTTCCTTACCTATTCCTCGCCTTTGCCTGGATCGCCTGGGAGCGGTGGTATCTCACGAGCGCGCAGATCAGCTGGCCTTGGCTTGTGCTGGGCAATGCCTTCGCCCGCACGACAGGATGGATCCAGTGGTATGAATATACCGGGACACTCGGCGGCTCGCTCCTCGTCTGGGCGGCGAACCTCAGTGTGTTCGGCATTCTGGAGTCTCTCGCTTGCGGACGCTGGATGACATTCAACCGGAAGGCGAAGTCGGCAGCCCTGCTTGGGACCCTGGCCTTGTTCGTCGCTCCTCCGGTCGTGTCTTTGTTCCTGAGGCCGGAGCCTTGTGAGGAGACGCTTGACGTCATTGTAGCGCAGCCGAACATCGACCCGTACGACAAGTTCGGCGGCATGACGCAGGAGGAACAGAACGAGTTGCTGCTGCGTCAGTTCGGTGATCTTCCTGACAGCATCCCGGTGCTGCTTGTCGCTCCGGAGACGTTCACCGGCGACGTGGTGACGAACGACCCGTCCTCAAGCCCGACCGTGCGGAGGTTCACCGCATTCCTGCAGGAGCATCCGAACGCCAACCTGCTGGTCGGGGCATCGTCGAGGACTTATCTGAAAAGGGCGCTGAGGCCTTCGCACACTGCCCGGCGCGCCGGCAACGGAGTGTGGATGGAATCGCACAACTCGGCCTTGATGCTGGACGCGTTCAGCTCTCCGGAATTGTTCCACAAAAGCAGATTGGTCGTGGGCGTGGAGATGACACCTTACCCCGCATTCTTCTGTAAGATAGACGATTGGCTCGGCGGTGTGATGGGGCGTTGCATCGGCCAGAAAGAGATCGGCCCGCTGCATTTCAATGAATATGTCCGCGACTCCACCGCGGGGGATTCTTCCGTCTCGGTGAGCGAGACCATCCCCGTAGGGTGCGCGGTCTGCTATGAGTCCGTCTACGGCGAGTATTGCACTGAATATGTCCGCAATGGCGCCCGTCTTCTGACCGTGATCACCAACGACGCCTGGTGGGGCGACACCCCGGGCTACGTGCAGCACCTGTCATATTCATGCCTCCGGGCCATAGAGACGCGCCGCTGGATCGCCCGCAGCGCCAACACCGGCATTTCGGCCATCATCGATCCTTCCGGGAAAGTGGTGAGCCACACATCCTGGTGGCAGCCGGAGGTTCTGAAAGGCAAGGTCGGTCTAAGTGACGGGAAGACTTTCTTCGTGCTGCACGGTGACTTCATAGGCCGTCTCGCCACCCTGATGGCCGCCCTTATCCTGCTCGCCACCCTCGTCCGCCGCTTTACACGGTAGGCGCTTCCGGCGCAGGGATTCCAAGCCGCTTGGACACGCCGCCCGGCGACCGAAGACAGGAAGCCCGCCCGCTCTTAAGGACACAAAAAAAGGGGACTAGATCCTGTCCCCTTTCTCATCATAAAGTTCATTTTGCAGAACGGTGAAGTCGGTGACCTCCACGAGGTCGATCCGACACTTGTACTTCTTCTTCCATTTCCCGAGGAAGGATTTGTCCGAGAGCATGGATGCTCCACGTTTCAGGTAAGCGCCCAGAATCGGGCTGACCTTAAGTGTAAGGACTGTCTTTCCATGCTCCACGCAGTAGGCGATGTTGCGCTCGATCTGTTCGTCGATCACGACACTGGACGAGATCTTGCCGGTGCCGTGGCACAAAGGACAGACCTCGGCTGTGTTGATCTCGGTCACAGGGCGGATTCTCTGCCGGGTGATCTGCATCAGCCCGAACTTGGTGAGAGGCAGCACGTTGTGCTTTGCTCTGTCGCTTTCCATGAGTGTTTGCATGTACTTGTGCAGCTCATTGCGATGCTCGCCGGAGGCCATGTCGATGAAATCGACGATGATGATGCCTCCCATGTCTCTCAGCCTCAGCTGTCTGGCGATCTCCTCGGCGGCGATCTTGTTGACCTCGAAGGTGTTCTCCTCCTGATCGGCGGTCTTCGCCCTGATGCCGCTGTTCACATCGATCACATTCAGAGCCTCTGTCGTCTCGATGACCAGATAGGCTCCCTGCTTCATCGGCACCACCTTGCCGAACGAACTCTTGATCTGTCTTGTGACCTCGAAGTGGTCGAAGATCGGATCCTTTCCGTTGTACAGCTTCACGATCTTTTCCTGATCCGGAGAGATCAAGGAAATATACTTCTTAGTCTCCTCGTAGATGTTCTCGTTGTTGACGTAGATGTTTGAGAACGAGTCGTTCAGGAGATCCCGGAGGATAGTGGTGGTCTTGCTGTACTCGGTGAAGAGCAGTTGAATGCCTTTAGACTTGGCGACTTTCTTCCATGATGACTCCCATTTCTCGATGAGAGACTTAAGCTCAGCCACAAGCACCGCGGCTTTCTTGCCCTCGGCGGCTGTGCGGATGATGGCTCCGTAGTTCTTTGGAAGAATGCTTCTGACAAGCGTCTCAAGCCTTCTTTTCTCCTCTTTCGAGGAAATCTTTTGGGAAATGCTCACCTTCTCTGCGAAGGGAATCAGTACAATGTTGCGTCCTGCCAATGAAATTTCCGCTGTCAGTCTTGATCCTTTGGTGGAGATCGGTTCCTTGACAATCTGCACTATCATCATCTGGCCGGGCTTCAGCACGTTCTCGATGCGGCCTTCCTTCTCAAGGACAGGGCCGATCTTGATGCCGGAATAGAGGGCGTCCAGGTTCGTGTTCGGATTGCTCTTTTTCACGAACTCGTCGAACGCGGTGAAATAGAACCCCAGATCCAGATAGTGTACGAATGCTTCCTTCTTGTCACCGATGTCCACAAAGGCAGCGTTGAGCGCAGGAAGAATCTTCTTCACTTTCCCCAGGTAGACATCCCCGACGGAAAAACTGTGCCCCTTGCTGGACTCTTTGTTGAGTTCAATCAGCCGATGGTTTTCCATCAAGGCGATGTGAACTTCGGTCGATGTGACATCGACAATCAAATCTTTCTCAGATTTTTCTGACTCCATAAGGAAATAACAATGGTAATAAGATAACTCGGCGCTCTGGCCGGTTTATTCTTCAACGCTAACCAAAAAAAGGCTGTCCGGCACTTCCGGTCAGCCCTTTTCTTCTAGCAGACTGCTAAAATGGCAGGCACAGAAGCACTACTTCTTCTTGTGTCTGTTCTTGCGCAAGCGTTTTTTACGCTTGTGCGTCGACATCTTATGTCTCTTTCTCTTTTTTCCGCTTGGCATAATAAAAGAAATTTAAAAATTATTTCTCCTCCTTTACAGCGTTCACGAACACCTTTGCTGGCTTGAAAGCCGGGATGTCGTGTGCAGGGATGGTCATTGTTGTCTTCTTGGTGATGTTCCTGGCTGCCTTCTGGGCTCTGTGCTTTACGATGAAGCTGCCGAATCCGCGAAGATAGACAGGCTCCTTTCTGACGATGGAACCCTTTACGGTCTCCATGAAAGCCTCGATTACAGACTGAACTGCGATTTTTTCGATACCGGTTGACTTTGCAACCTCATTCACGATTTCTGCCTTTGTCATAATATCTATATTAATATATTAAGAATTATCTAAATAGTACTCAAAGTTCGTTTGAGGATGCAAAAATAGACTTATTTTTTTAATATTCAAAATCATATAGATAAATTGTTGACCATATTTTTCTGGCACGGTGATTGACCATATTCTCGGATGCGTTTTGGATCGGGATTAATCTGCCAATTTGGCAGACGGCACTCGGTTGTTTTAAATTGGACATTATGATTGCAGATAATAATAAGGACATTTTCTTCCCGGCAGGTACCGCGGAAGTGAACATAATCCCTGTCATGCAGGGGGAGGATCAGATGAAGGTTGACGCAGGCGATCTGCCTGACACATTGCCTGTTCTGGCGTTGAGGAACGCGGTGATCTTCCCGGGTATGGTCTATCCTGTCACGATAGGCCGCCGGAAATCCATCACCCTGATCAAGGATGCGGAGAAGCGCGACTCCTTCATCGGAGCCGTGCCGCAGGTGGATGTCACGGTGGAGGAGCCGGAGGAAAGGGATCTCTATGAATATGGCACCGTCTGCCGCATCATGAAGGTTCTTGAGATGCCGGACGGCACGATCACTGCCATCCTCCAGGGCATCAAGCGCCTGCGTCTTGACGGTGTCATCTCCTACGAGCCTTACATCACGGCGAGGGTGAAGTACATCGAGGACATTGTCCCTGAGAATGACAACAGCACGAAGATGATAGCGGAGTCGCTCAAGGAGAAAGCCTCCGTCATCATCAAGTCCTCGTCCTTCGCTCCGAAGGAGGCCGTGGGGGCCTTGAAATCCATCGACAACTATGCGTTTCTTGTCAACTTCATCGCGACGACGGTGGAGGTCGAGAACTTCTTTGAGAAGGTGCAGCTTCTTGGCGTTGATGATGTTACCGTGAGGGCGATGAAGCTCTTGCAGGTTCTGGACACGCAGATCCAGCTGCTTAAGATCAAGCAGGAGATCAACCAGAAGGTGAAGAGCGACATCGACCAGCAGCAGAGGGAATACTACCTCAACAACCAGCTACGTACCATCCAGGAGGAACTTGGAATGGACGAGGAGGAGGAATTTGAGAGGCTCCGCGCGAAGTCGAAGACCAAGAAGTGGCCGGAGGCCGTTGGCAAGCAGTTCGAGAAGGAGCTGGCCAAGCTGGAGAAGTACAATCCGTCCTCGCCGGACTACAGCATCCAGTACAACTACATAGAGTTCATGCTTGACCTGCCTTGGGGCGAGATGTCGAAGGACAACCTTGACCTCAAGCATGCGCAGAAGGTTCTCGACAGCGACCACTACGGCCTTGACACAGTGAAGGAAAGGATCATCGAGTACCTTGCCGTCCTCAAGCTGAAGGGCAACATGAAGTCTCCGATCCTCTGCCTCTACGGCCCTCCGGGAGTCGGCAAGACCAGCCTCGGAAAGTCGGTCGCCAAGGCTCTCGGCAGGAAATATGTCAGGATAGCCCTCGGCGGCATGCACGACGAGGCGGAGCTCCGTGGCCATAGGAAAACCTACATCGGCGCTCTCCCTGGACGTATTCTGAACGGCATCAACAAGGCCGGGACATCCAATCCCGTCATCGTCCTTGACGAGATCGACAAGGTGGGCAACGACTACAAGGGCGACCCTTCGTCTGCTCTTCTGGAAGTACTTGACCCTGAGCAGAATGTGGCGTTCCATGACAACTATCTGGACATTGACTACGACCTGTCGAACGTCCTGTTCATCACCACGGCCAACAACATCTCCACGATCCAGTCGGCGCTTCTTGATAGGATGGAGCTGATCAACGTCACCGGCTACCTTGCCGAGGAGAAGATGGAGATCGCCAAGCGTTATCTGGTGCCTAAGCAGCTGGAGGAGCATGGGATAGGCAAGAAGGAACTCCGCATCGACAAGGCGGCGCTGGAGAGGATCATCGATGAGTATACCCGCGAGTCCGGAGTCCGCGGCCTTGAGAAGCAGATCGCCAAGATAGCGCGTGTGACTGCCAAGAAGATCGCCCTGGGCGAGAACTATCCGTCTGTCATCAAGAAGGAGCATCTTAAGGAATATCTCGGACTGCCGACCAATTTCCATGACCTGCAGAAGGGCAACGAGGCTCCGGGAGTGGTCACGGGACTGGCCTGGACCCAGATGGGCGGCGAGATACTGTTCGTGGAGAGTTCTGTCAGCGGAGGCAAGGGTGTCATGACGATGACCGGCAACCTCGGCGATGTGATGAAGGAGTCCGCCACGATCGCCTACCAGTACATCAAGGCCCATCCTCAGCTTGCCAAAATGACATACGAGGACTTCGGGACAAAGGACATCCACGTCCATGTGCCGGAGGGAGCCGTACCGAAGGACGGCCCGTCAGCAGGTATCACAATGGTCAGCTCAATGGTCTCCGCCCTGCGTGGCGAGGCCGTGAAGGCTGGAATCGCGATGACCGGCGAGATGACGCTCAGAGGCCGTGTGCTTCCGGTCGGCGGCATCAAGGAGAAGATCCTTGCCGCGAAACGTGCCGGAGTGACCGAGATCGTGATCTCCGAGGACAACCGCAAGGATGTCGAGGACATCAAGCCGATTTATGTCGAAGGCCTGTCGTTCCACTATGTCAAGAACATTGACGACGTGATTTCGTACATATTCAAAGATTAATTTCTATCTTAGCGGTCGTTATGGACGTAAGGATAGAACAAAGTTGGAAGACAGCGCTGCAAGGTGAGTTCGGGAAACCCTACTTTGCCGCGCTTTCGCGTTATCTCCATGAAGAGAAGGCGCAGGGGAAGGTCATATTCCCTCCCGGCCCCGAGATATTCAAGGCCTTCGAGCTGACTCCGGTGGATCAGGTCAAGGTCGTGATCCTTGGTCAGGATCCCTACCACGGCTACGGACAGGCGATGGGGCTTAGTTTCTCGGTGCCCGACAATGTGCCGGCCCCGCCGTCGCTCAAGAACATATTCAAAGAGATAGAGAGCGATCTTGGAGTCAGCATGAGCGGCCGTCCGAACCTGGAGAGCTGGGCGCGCCAGGGAGTCCTGCTCCTGAACTCGATCCTCACCGTGCGCTCCGGCGAGGCTGCTTCGCACAGCGGCATCGGCTGGCAGCAGTTCACGGATGCGGTGATCCGCTACATTTCGGAGAATTGCAATGGTGTGGTCTTCCTCCTGTGGGGCAACTACGCCAGAAGCAAGAGGGAGCTGATCGACACCTCACGGCACCATGTGCTGGAGGCCGCGCACCCGTCTCCGCTTGCCCGGGGAGCCTTTTTCGGCTGCCGGCATTTCTCTAAGACTAACGAGATCCTTGTCAGCGAGGGCAAGGCTCCGATCGACTGGCGGCTGTGACGGACTGCCGACGGCGGTCACGGTTTGGGAAGCGGCGGGATTGGCCGCGGATTTGACAAGTTTGTTAACGACTACTTATTTTAGTGCAAATGAATCGCATAGCATTGTTTCCTGGGTCTTTTGATCCATTTACGGCAGGCCATCTGAACATCCTCACAAGGGCCTTGACCATCTTCGACGAGGTTATCGTGGCCGTGGGAATCAATCAGGACAAGCGTGGCTTCTTTTCGATGGAGCAGCGCGAGGACGTCATCCGTCAGGCGACCCGTGGAATGGAAGGGGTCCGGATCATTCACTATGAGGGACTTACCATCGACATCTGCCGTGAGCTCGGAGTCCGCCACATTGTCAGGGGAGTCAGGAATATGACAGACTTCGACAACGAGCAGGCGATCGCTGACGCGAACCGTCATCTGGCTCCGGAGGTGGACACCATCATCATCCCTACCGCCCAAGGCTATTCGCACATCTCCTCATCCGCCGTCCGTGACGTTGTACGCCACCACGGCGATCTGTCGCAGTTCATCCCTAAGGGAGTCTCGTTGCCGGAGGTAAGATGAGAGGGGTCGCGGGAATATTCATTGGCCTCGTCCTGTGGCTTTTGCCGTCCTTCGGCTGCCTGGGACAGATCGACTCCACGCGCCTGAGGGAGTTGGACGGGCGGCTGGAGGAATATTTCCGCACCCTTGAGCCAGAGAGGATCGAGGTGAAGAACCGGGAGTGTGACCTGCTGATCGGTTCGGCTTCGGATTCGCTTCTCCGCCGTCACATCGCCCTGAAGATCTACGACCACTATCTGATGTCCCCGGTAATGGGCGACGAGGCCGTGGCCATCCACTTGACGGACACCTGGTTCGCTCCAGGCCTGATCGACATGGGAGGGGACGACGTGCTTCTGGAGGCCAAGATCTTCGCCGACTTCAACCGTCAGTCGCTTCTGGGGATGAAGGCACCTCCCGCAACGCTGGAAACTCCTGATGGAGAGGTCGTTGAGATAGGCGGGTCGTCAAGCCGCTACCGTGTGCTTTTTTTCTACGACACGGATTGCGCCAAGTGCAGGCTGGAGACGGTCATGCTGCGTTCCAAACTCAATTCGAAGAACTGGCCGATAGATGTCTATGCCGTCTACACCGGTGTGTCGGCGGAGAGTTGGAAGGAATGGCGCGAGACCAGATTCACTGTCAGGGCCAGTCTGACGAGGGTCATCCATCTTTGGGATCCCGAGGTCAAGTCCGACTACCAGATGAAATACGGTGTACTGCAGACTCCCCGGATGTTCCTTGTGGACCGTTCCGGCACCATAATAGGCAGGGGAATGGACACCGCCGCCCTGGACCGGCTTCTAGGCATAGTCCTCTCCCGCGAGGATTATGAATATGGCGGCTCCGCCTCCGCCGCCCTGATGGACAAGCTCTTCATGTCGTATGAGGATTCCGCCCGGTCGGCGCACTTTTCGGAGCGCCCTTCTGCGGATCGCATCCTCTCCATCGCCAAAACTCTGGAAGACCGCACCTTAGCCCAAGGCGACACTATATTCTTCAAGCATCTGGAAGGCGACCTTCTCTACTGGCTGACCTCCCGCCGCGACGAAATCTGCAAGGAAGGCACCATCCCGTTCATCAATGAATATGTCCTCTCGCGTCCCGGGATCTGGAACACCCCCGAGGACACGCTCAAAGTCGTAGGCCTTGCACGTATGATGAAAGACCTCCTCTCGCGTACTCCTGTCGGCTTCGCGCTCCCGAAGGCAAAGACCCTGGCGCGCATGGCAGATTCCGCCGTAACTTCCTCTTCGGCTTTCCCGGCCAAGGACTGGAACCGTGTTCTCCGCAAAGGGGGCTACATAGTCTTCCACACCGAAGGCTGTCCCGTCTGCAAGTCTGAACTTTCCGCCGCCGATTCCCTTGGCCTGAGGACTGTGGATGTGAACATCGATGAGATCATGGCCTCTAATCCCCCTATGGCCAAGGTACTTCTGGACTCCTTCGATCTCTCCTCGATGCCCCTGATCATAGAAGTCTCCCGCCACGGCACAGTCCGCCGCCGCTATCTCTCCTTCCTGCCCCGGTAGACCTCCCGGGAAGGCGCATGGCAGCACGTCCCGTGCGATTCTGTTTCCTGCCATTTCCACCAACCGCGGCGACCGATCATTCATGTGCCACCGGCACACTCCTTCTTCAAAAAGACATCTATTCTCGAAAATACTGCCGAATCTTTACCGGCTTATTTCTTAACGCTTACAAAAATTCTTATATTCGTGAAAAATTATAGAAGCGATGAAGATTGTGTTTCTGGATGCCGGGACGATGGGAACATCGTCGTTGGCTCCGATTGAGAGTCAAGGTGAGCTTGTGGCGTGGCCTAACTCCACTCCGGAGGAGTCCGTTGCCAGGGTCTCTGATTGTGATGTTTTGATTGTCAATAAGATAAAAGTGAATGACCGGCTGCTGGACGCCGCACCAAGGCTTCGTCTGGTGTGTGAGGCGGGTACCGGCATCAACAATATTGATGTAGATGCCTGCGAAAGACGCGGTGTGCTGGTCAGGAATGTCGCTGGCTATTCCACCGACTCTGTTGTCCAGGAAACATTCATGCATATTCTTAACCTTCTGGGTAACGGGGCCTATTTCGACGAGGTCGTAAAGTCCGGAGCGTATTCCCGCAGCGGGTTGTTCACTGATTATTCAAGGCCTTTCATCGAGATGGCAGGCAAGACGCTGGGCGTTATCGGTCTTGGAGCCATCGGCTCGAAGGTCGCAAGGATAGGCACAGCCTTCGGAATGAACGTCGTCTATTATTCCACTTCCGGCACGAGCCACAGCACGGAATATCCTTCCGTGCATTTGGAGCGCTTGATGCGCGAGTCGGATGTGATCTCGGTACACGCTCCTTACAACGAGCGTACCGCCGGTCTTGTGGGGGAGAAGGAACTCCGTATGATGAAGCCGAAGGCAATCATCGTGAATATGGGTCGTGGGGGCATTGTCGTGGAGGATGCACTCGCCAAGGTGATTGACGAGGGTGTGATAGGCGGGGCCGGCCTGGATGTCTATTCCGTGGAGCCGATACCGGCGGATCATCCGCTGCTTCACACCAGGCATCCGGAACGCCTCAGCCTGACTCCGCACGTGGCCTGGGCCAGCATCGAGGCCCGCGAGCGGCTCATCCAGTCCATAGCGGACAATATCGCCAAAGGTTTTTAACATTTTTATCGCAGAATATCCCGGCGCAGGTCCGGATAAGAAAACCCCGGGGCTTTATTCAGCCTCGGGGTTTCATATTCATGTCTCACCTCGATGGATTGAGGTGTTGTAAGCCATTAGAAGAACTCCTCAGTGTTCTTTTCGAGGTTGTCGGCGTGATCCTCGGAGTTGGCGTTGAAGTCATTCTTCTGGCCGAAGTTCCTGTGGCCGCCGTTTCTACGAGCACCGCCTTGCGGGCATCATCGGGCGCGTCATTGATATAATCGAAGTAAGCACATTCGGGCAGGAAGAAACCACATTTCTCCACGGCGATGTCCTTATATTCACGCTCCATCTGGGTGCCTTTGTGGCTGTTGTATTCATCATCTATCTCGGCCTTATGCTGCTTGAAGAGCACGTCGGCATAGTGGAGGAAGATTAGACCGAGGATTGGTTGACCATATTTGTTGGCAGCCAAGTGTGCTCCGGCACGGAGAATGTCGGCGGAATGCCAAAGGTTATCTTTCAGATTCTTAAGTTCTGTGTCAGTCTTTTGTCCGAATGTTGGCTCAGATTATAAATATGCACAAATTTCTTCTTAGAGATCAAAATATTCCGGACCATGGATTGATCCGGAAACTTTATTGGCAATTGTTTATCATTTATAGGAGGCGTATTCCACCTTTTGATCGCCTAAATGAGGAATATTCATGGATGATCCGGCTACAGCATGGACTTCAATGTCGAGATCAGATTGCCGTGAAAGAGGAAGTCTTCGCGGAATTCGTAGGTGCCGTCCTTGTGGACAAGGACGTAGGCGGGGATGCCGTAGATCTTGAATTTATTGTGGGCGATTTCATCCCACTGCTCTTTGTTTAGGCGGTAATGCACGCCCTTGATGTCCTGGATCCTTTTCTGATACTCGGCGTACGGAGATGTCGTGTTGGCGATGTAGAGCCAGACAATCTCGTCGCTGTTCAGTTCTTTGGACTTGTAAGGCTCGATGGCGTTCATTGCCATCGCGCACGGGCCGCACCATGTGTTCCAGAAGTCCACGAGGACGATCTTCCCTTTGTATGGGGCGATGATTTCGTCAAACAGCTTGTCTCCCGGGCTCTCAGGAGTGTCCTTGAATCCGAATTTGTGGCTGTCGATCTTTCTGGCTTCCGCCAATTCGGAATACATGCTTTCCAGAATCGCTGCGGCCAAAGGATGGCAATTTGATGTGATTCCTTTTAGTTCCTCTTCCGTCATGCTTCCCGCCTTGATTCTTGGAATATACACCAGGTCGGCATCCTTAAGGTCGTAGAGTAGTTTCCCGCGGTCTCCAAGCACGGACTCCCAGTCTGAGTCTGAGTCATTCACGCCGTAGATGAGATATTCCGCATTGCCTCCTTCAAGCAGCCTTGGATCAGTCATGTCGAACAAAGAGTCGATTTCAGACAACAGAGCAGGAGGAAGATTGGTGAACTTGAACGGAATATCCCCGTCCTTGACCTTGTGGACAGTTCTGTAGTTTCTTTTTCTGAGATAGTAAGCATTCCCGAAAGCCATTACTGTCTCGTTCTTGATTTGGTACTCGTAATACTCTTTGACACTCAATGGAATATCTTTGGACTCCAGGTCGCTCATGATTTTGCGATATTTTTCCTTGATTTTCCTGACATATTCCTCATCGCTCGCTTTGTAGTCCGTCAGGTCGCTGTACCAGACGTCCATGCTTGGCGGATTGCGCAGTCTCTCGTTGTTCGCGTAGTTGTTGAACGCAGCATAATAGCCGTCGGCGTGGATTTTTGACACCGTCTGCAGTTTGTGATTCGGGAAATGTGTGTTCCTGACTCTCACGGCATCGCTGAAAGGGTTCACATAGACATTGACGGTCTCTCCAGGAGTGAGCAGCAGAAGAGTCTCCACTTTAGTTGTGAAGGTGAACGCGCTCGAAGGTCCGCAGATGTCGAATGTGAATGTGGCGGTGTGGGTCAGGGTGTCAATTTCCTGTTCCATGTCCAAACGTTGCTGCAACAATCGATTCACGACCAGATTCACACTTTTGACAAGTCTCTCGCTTCCGGCGGGATAATGAAACACTACGGTCGTCTTTCCTGCTGTGAACTGTGGGTCGGGAAGTGGAGTGTTTCTGTCAGGGAAAGTCTTTAGCTCATCGGGCAACTCCTTGAACTGTCTAACGGTTTGCCTGCCTGTCAGATCTATTCCGAATAGTTTGAATCCATCTTTTGCTTCGGATTCAATGAAATCGATTGACTTTGTCCCCTTTGGTACCGGCGGAAACACAAGCGCGAATGAGTCCCTTCCATTCTCCGGCATGAAGTGCTTCTTCCCGGGAGTGAGGCAGCCGGAATAACCTGTCATCCGCAGTTTTTCCACGTCCTTGGCAACGATGTAGGATGATGTGTCGATCCTGATCCAATATTTAGGACGAAACTTCGCGCTGAAATGAATTGTAGTGGAAGAGTCCGTCAACACTATGCGTCTTACGTCCAGGGTTCGCCCAGGACTGTATAGGTCAACGACAGGGTAGTCCAGTACAGTCGTGTCATTGGTTTTCGCATCGGTGGCGACACTTCTCCTGCCCGCGCCGCAGGACGCGAGTACAATGGCCAGAATGATGGTGGTGGCAATCACCACAAAGGAACGGTTATGATTCATGAATATTTATGTTGTTTCTTGGCAAGATTGTCTTGGACTATAAATATACGAGTTCTTCCTTGATAATGAAAGATGATGGTGACTAAAATTGTCTTTTTAGTCACCATCATCATATTCAGCTGTCACCTCAAGAGACTGAGGTGGGATATTCATTAAAAGAACTCCTCTGTGTTCTTGTCGAGGTTGTCGGAGTGGTCTTCGGTGTTGGCGTTGAAGTCGTTCTTCGGGCCGAAGTTCCTGTGGCCGCCGTTTCTACGGTCGTCACCGCCCCTGCGGTCAAATCCGCGGCGTTCGTCTCCGCCTCTGCGGTCGAAGCCACCGTTCCTGCGGTCACCGTTGCGACGGTCGTCTCCGCCATTCCTGCGGTCAAAGCCGTTCCTGCGGTCTCCGCCACGGTCATTGCCACCGTTGCGTGGACGGCGCTCCGGCTCCACATAGCCTTCCGGCTTAGGGGTGAGGGCGCGCATGGAGAGTCTCATCTTGCCGGTCTTAGGATCTATCTCCAGGAGCTTCACGTCGACCTCCTGACCGACGGTGAGGACATCCTCTACATTATCGGTCTTGTTCCAAGCGATCTCTGACACGTGGAGAAGACCTTCCTTGCCAGGAAGGATCTCGACGAACGCGCCGAACTCAAGGATGGAGACAACCTTTCCGTGGTAGGTCTGTCCGACCTCCGGAACAGCGCAGATGCTCTGGATCCAGTCGTAGGCCTTCTGCATGGCCTCCGCGTCGTTCGTGGCGATGTCAACGACGCCCTTGCCGTCAACCTCGTCGATGGAGATGACCGCACCGGTCTCTGCCTGGATCTTCTGGATGGTCTCGCCACCCTTTCCGATGACGGCTCCGATGAATTCCTTGTCGATCTCGAAGGACTTGATTCTCGGAACGAACGGCTTGTAGTCCTCACGAGGTTTGTCAAGGCACTTCATCATCTCGCCCATGATGTGCATTCTGCCCTCATGAGCCTGCTGGAGAGCCTTTGCAAGAACCTCGTAGGAAAGACCGTCAACCTTGATGTCCATCTGTGTGGCGGTGATGCCGTCCTTGGTGCCGGCTACCTTGAAGTCCATATCACCGAGGTGATCCTCGTCGCCGAGAATGTCGGTAAGGATGGCGTAGCGGCCATTAGGGTTCTTCTCGTCGGTGATAAGTCCCATAGCCACACCGGCAACCGGCTTGCTGATCTGAACACCGGCGTCCATAAGAGCGAGACAGCCACCGCAGATCGAAGCCTGTGATGAAGATCCGTTTGACTCAAGAATATCAGAGACAACGCGTACAGCGTAAGGGAACTCCGGAGCCTTAGGCATAACGGCCTTGAGAGCTCTGAATGCCAGGTTTCCGTGACCTACCTCACGACGGCCAACACCTCTCTGGGCCTTGGCCTCTCCGGTGGCGAACGGAGGGAAGTTATAGTGGAGGACAAACTGCTGGGTCTCCTGTACGAGAACCTCGTCCATCTCCTTCATGTCCATCTTTGTTCCGAGGGTGACGGAGGCAAGGGCCTGTGTCTCACCACGGGTGAATATAGCCGAGCCGTGAGCGCAAGGCAGACAGTCAACCTCGCACCAGATAGGACGTACCTGTGTGGTCTGACGACCGTCCACACGAAGGCCCTCGTCGAGGACAAGATTCCTCAGAGCCTCTCTCTGTTCGTGACCGAAATATCTGTTGATCATCATCTTCTTGGCATCCTGCTCCTCTTCGGTCAGACCAAGAGACTCGACGCACTCCTTCTTGATGGCCTCGAAGCCGTCCTCCCTCTCGTGCTTAGGTCTTGCGGACTTTGCGAGAGCGTAGCACTTGTCGTAGGCGAAGTCGTGGATCTTCTTCCTGAGATCCTCGTCATCCTCGTCATGAGGGTAGTCCCTCTTGACATCCTTGCCAAGTTCCTTGTTCAGTTCCTTCTGGATGCGGCAGTGCTTCTTGATCTCCTCGTGGGCAAACTTGATGGACTCAAGCATGACCTCCTCGGGAACCTCCTTCATCTCTCCTTCAACCATCATGATGTTCTCCTCGGTGGCGGCTACCATCAGCTCAAGGTCAGCCTTCTCAGTCTCGCTGAACGTAGGGTTGATCTTGAACTCGCCGTCGATCCTTGCCACGCGTACCTCGGAGATAGGACCGAGGAACGGAATGTCGCTGGCTGCCAGCGCGGCGGAAGCTGCGAGACCAGCGAGGGCGTCAGGCTGGATGTCTTTTTCGGCTGAGACCAGCCAGATGTTGACGAACACGGCGAGGTGGAAATCCTCAGGGAACAATGGTCTGAGGGCTCTGTCCACAAGACGTGAGATTAGGATCTCATAGTCTGAGGCCTTGCCCTCTCTTTTCATGAATCCGCCAGGGAAACGCCCCGCGGCGTAGAATTTTTCCTTGTAGTCCACCTGGAGTGGAAGGAAGTCTGTGTCTTCTGCTGCTTCTTTAGCGCATGTTACAGTGGCCAGGAGCATCGTGCCTCCCATCTTGACCACCGCTGAACCGTCTGCCTGCTTGGCAACTTTGCCGGTTTCGATCTCGATTACCCGACCGTCGGATAATTCAATCTTCTTTGTGATGATGTTCATTTTACTGTTTTTACCGCGTGTCCTCAACAAAATATATCTGAAAACTTCAGCGTCTTTCTAAATCGTGGAATATCTTCGATTCCATTTAATAAAAAAGGGACGGCTGCGTCATAAAGCGCGGCCAATCCCTTTTCTGTTCCTATCGTAAAGTTATCGACGGAGACCGAGCTCCTTGACGATGTTTCTGTATCTCTCGATGTCAACCTTCTGGAGGTAGTCCAGAAGCTGACGCCTCTTACCAACGAGACGGAGAAGGGAACGACGGGTGACAACATCCTTCTTGTTCTTCTTCACGTGTTCGGTGAGGTGATTGATACGGTAGGAAAATAAAGCAACTTGACTCTCTGGTGAGCCGGTGTCTGTATTAGACTTCCCGTACTTAGCGAAAATCTCTTGCTTCTTGTCGGCTTGTAAATACTCTGCCATTTCGCAAAAAATTTTGTTGATGATTAATAAACGTTTTCTTCCCCGCACCCTGCGGAAAAGCGTGCAAAGATACTCATAATTTTCAGAGAATCAAAATATTTTCTGAATATTCATTTTTAATTCAAATCGTGCGGGATCCGTCTCGCCGTCAGCGGTCGGTTGAACAGGCATAATTGCCGGTGAGCATGGATGAAATACCATCGGGAGCCTTGTTGTATTTTTTACGAAACTCGTTCAGCCGGAAGGGCAAGAGATGGCGATGAGGAGATGGGAACGCTGAAAAAGTCGATGGAAAGAGTGATAGTTTTTCAGCATATTCATTGATTGGCGGCGTTCTGGGGCTATTTGCCCTGAACGTGTTTTGTATGGATTCACGGCTAGCCGGGCGCGATGGCTTCCATGAGCGCTTTCCTTCGGATGCTTTGCGGAAAAACGCTGATTAATCTCAAAGAATGACTATCTTTGCGGCGGAAGCGGGATCCTTCTGGAAATGAATCCCGGTCCGGGTTGTAAAATTTTTGAATATGATCAAGTCAATGACCGGTTACGGCAAGGCTGAGGCCGTCCTGGAGACAGGGAAACTCACCATCGAGATCAAGACGCTCAACGGCAAAAACTCTGACGCCAACATCAAGTCTTCGCTTCTTCCCAAAGACAAGGAACTGCTTGTGCGCAGGAAGATTACGGATTCCCTTGTACGTGGAACAATCGACTTTTACATCACATGGGAGCCTAAGGCCGGTGGTGCGGCCAAGCAGATCAACAAGGAACTTCTTCGGGAATATTACGACCAGCTGATGGACTTCAGCGCCTCGCTTCCTGTTTTTGACTCTCTGTCTTTCAATCCTAACGAGATGCTTGCCTCCATCCTGCGTTTCCCTGACGTGATGGACAACTCCCGGCAGGACATCATCACCGAGGAGAACTGGCCGGTAGTGGAAAAGGCTATTGATGAGGCTCTTGCCGCCGTCAATGACTATCGTGCGAAGGAGGGGGAGGCTCTCTATAAGGATGTCACCTCAAGGGTGCGGAACATCCTTGACCTTGAGAATCAGGTGGAGGGCTTCGAGAAGGAGAGGATCGATGCCGTGAGGGAGAAACTGATGAAGAATCTTGAGGCTCTCCAGCAGAAGGTGGATCCGTCCCGTTTTGAGCAGGAGATGATCTTCTACCTTGAGAAACTGGACATCAACGAGGAGAAAGTCCGTCTTCGCCAGCACTGCAAGTACTTCATGGACACCATTGACGGTGAGAAATATCCTGGCCGCAAGCTTGGCTTCATCATTCAGGAGATGGGCCGTGAGATCAACACGACCGGTTCCAAAGCCAACCACTCCGGCATCCAGAAGCTCGTTGTCCGTATGAAGGACGAGCTGGAGAAGATCCGTGAGCAGTCTATGAACATCCTCTGATGGGATAATCATGGCGCGCGTGTCGCGCTCCCCACGGAGCCTTTCTCGTTACAGAATGTCGGGGTACTGGCGGGCGAAAGTGGCGAACGCTCCGTAGAGGGCGGCTTCCTTGATGTTGGCGACGGGTGAAAGGTGTTTCAATGAGGCCACACCTGCAAGCCCCCGCCTTAAGGTGTCTTCCATGAATATGTAGGAGCGGGAAATCTGGTCTCCGACCAGTGTATTTGCCTGCGGAATAGACATCAGCTTTGGCCTGTTCCTGAACTTCGCCCTTCTTCAGGCCGTGGCTGCCGTGGCTGCTCCAGGGGTGATGGGCGGGGTGCTGATGGCCTCGATCGGCCTTCTGGAGTCGGTACTCGGTTTCACCCCTGACCAGTGCGCCCTGATGATGGCCATCTACCTTGCGCTTGACGGCTACGGCCCTGCCTGCAACGTCAGTGGTGACGCGGCGATAGCACTCGTTATTGACAGATTATTCGGAGGAAAGAAAAATGGATAAGATATTAAAACTCATTCTGTCTTGTGCCTTTGTCATCGGGCTTTCTGTCCACGGACCGATAGCCGACGCGCAGAGAAGCACGGCATTCGATGCGAGATTCAAGATCGCCGAGGGCGCGGATCTCCGCATTTTGGACGACAACATCTGGGACTACAGCAAGGACACGATTCCTCCGAAATGGAAGGCGATCGGAGAGGATCCGCGTGATTTCAAAAGAGCACCCCTGTTCGCGAGATTGATTAAGGACTATCTTCCGGATGTTTTCGCTTTTCAGGAGTATTCTGACCACATGCACAAAGAATTCTATCATCTTGTGCGGAATAATGGCTATGTCATTGCTTGGGAATCGAAAAGGGATTGGAACAACACGCCGATCTTCTACAACAGCAAGACCCTTGAGCTCCTGTACGTGAACTACAATCTCTACACTCCCAAGCAGTGGTGCAACCACGGCTCTAAATCATTCACTTCCGCCGTGATGAAAAGGAAAGCTGATGGAAAGACTTTTGCATTGATAGGCACACATCTCTGGTGGAAAAGTGACAAGGCCAAACCTGGCAGCACGATGGCGAGAGCGTCTCAGGTGCGTCTCGTGATGGCGGAGACCGAAATCATCAGAGCGAAGTTCGGTGACATTCCGGTGTTCGTGGTCGGTGACATGAACTGCGAGGAGGACACTGTCCCCATCCAGCAGTTTATCCAGGGCGGTTATGTGCCTTGCTACAAAGCCGCCACATTATACGGCGACACGCACAATGGCCATCATATCTGCGGACCCTCGGACGGATATTCCGTTGACAGCCGCAGACGCGGGCAAGACCGTACCTCAGGAGCGATTGATCACTGTCTGATCTACGATCCGAGCGGCAAGACCGAAGTCAAGGTGTTCGACTGCATAATGGAGAGCTATACTGTCGGGATCACAGACCATTACCCGAATCTGATTGATGTGAGGCTGTAGCGCTGTGGGGAAGGAAGATCATTAGTTATATAATAATTAGCCTTTACAGGATAGATCTCCGTTAGCAAATATATGGGTCTTGCTCACGAGACTGGGCTGTAAGGCGCTTTGGTGCGTGGAAGACCGGGTCTTGCTCACGAGACTGGGCTGTAAGGCACTTTGGTGCGCGGAAGACCGGGTTTTGCTCACGAGACTGGGCTCTAAGGCGCTTTGGTGCGTGGAAAGCCGGGTTTTGCTCACGAGACTGGGCAAATGAGAGGCTTATTCGGTGTCTTGGGCGGAAGTTGGTGATAGCTCGGGTGGAATTATGGATTCGGGGCCGGTTTTACGGGCTCCGGGTTTTATTTTGGCCTGGGACTTCTTGGGGGAGAGGCCGAGTTTCTCCAGCTTTTGGATCTTCTTGACGACACTCTGGTTGGACTCGGTCAGTTTCTTGGTCGAGGTCTCGTAGGCAGTCTGGGCCTTGCCGAGCATGGTTCCGATCGCCACATAGCTCTCCATCCAACCGCTGAGCTGGCTCATCAGTTCCTCAGCTGTCTTGTAAACCTCGGCGATGTTCTTCTCCTGGTTCGCCTGCTTCCATGCCATCTGGATCATATTCAGAACTATCACGAGAGTCATCTGGCTCACGATCAACACATTGTTGTCCTTGGCCACCTGCCAGAGCATCGGATCCTCCTCCAGCATAAGCCTGAACGCCCCCTCGACCGGGATGAACATCAGATTGTAGTTCACTTTCCGCCTCCCTTCCGGAATATACGAGGCGTAGTCCTTGGTCTTAAGCTCGTCCACATGCTTGCGGACGCTCTCGACATGGGCCTTGGCGAACCTTACTCGATCCTCCACCTTCTCCGCGTTGATATATTCCTTGTAAGAGTTCAGACTGACCTTTGAATCGATGATGACGGTCGTGTCGTCCGGGTAAAGCACCATCACGTCCGGGATCATCGTCCTGCCGCCCTCGCTCTTGATCTCATGCCCAGCCTCGTCCGTCATCACGCTCTGGGTGAAGAAGTGCACGCCTTCCACCAGCCCGGCGTTCTTCAGCACGTCGGTCAGCAGCATCTCGCCGAAGTCCCCCTGCACCTTTGAATATCCCGTAAGCGCGTTCGCCAGGTTCCTGGCCTCGTCTCCCACCGCCTGCGACCGCTCCATCACATTGTGAATATGCTCTTTCAGCTGCGCGCTTTGCTCCACGGCCTCCTTTCTGGACTCCTGCACGGCCTTGCCGAACTCGGCGAACTTCTCCTGTATCGGTTTCAGAAGATCTGAGATCGACTCCGCGCTCTGCCTCTTGAACTCGGAACTGTTGTCCGCCGACAGGGCCTTGAACGCATCCTTCATATTCTCAAGTTCTTTTGCATGCTGCTCCTTCTGCATATTCAAAGCCCTTTCCTGCGCCTCCTTCTGCTCCGCCATCGCCTTTTCCTGGATTTCCCTTTGGGCGGCCATAGCTTTCTCTTGAGCTTGCCTTTGCGTTTCAAGCGCTTTCTCCTGCTCCTCCCTGAGCCGGCTTTCATATTCATCCCTGGCCTTGAGTGTGCTTTCCAGCGCCGCCTTCTCTCCGGTCAGTTCCATCAGCCGCCTCCGGAGATCGTCCTCCGCGTCCTCATATTCCTTGGCAATCCTTTGCCTTTCCGCCGCATTCCTCTGAATGACGACAAGCAGCGCCACCACGGCAGCCACCGCCATCGCCGAGATCAAAACTAATATCACCGTAAGATTCATAAACTAAATGTATTTGCGAAGCCAATCTCTTAAAATCAAGTCATTGATCTGCTTCAGTTGGTCGTTTCCGACATAATGCTGTCATAATGTAAAACAACATTATGTAAAATTACATAATGTAATATTACGTAAAATTCCAGTAAAATTCAACGAGAGGATAAAAAACATATATAATTGCAAAGAAACATAAAAAGTTCGGTTGTTACCCCCTGTGATGTTTGGTCGGTTGTGACAAATCGCATAAATTGCTTTTTGTCCGGTTCGGAATTGACTGAAAAATAATTCCGGAACGGTGTCGCATTTTGGAAACTTTTATTATTTTTGCATTGAAAGATGGCTTGTGGGAAGTTAAGATTGGTGTTGATGGAGGAAGCACGTGATTTTATAGAATCATTGCCCCGTCCTGCCGCAAATAAAATCTACTACAATATTCGTAGAGTTGTAGATGGTGAGCGTGATGCTGATTTGTTTAAAAAGTTGACAGGAACCAAGATTTGGGAATTCCGTACCCTCTATGGCAATATGACTTATCGTTTGTTCGCGTTTTGGGACACGAGAAAGGAAATGTTGGTGGTAGTCACTCACGGAATTGTCAAAAAGGTACAGAAAACTCCGCATAAGGAGATTGCGAAAGCGGAAACGATTATGAAGTCTTATTTTAATGAAAGATAAACGATTATGGCTGAAATGAAATTATATCCGTTGGAGGAGGTTCTTGATGGGCATTTTGGTAAGATTGGGACTCCGGAAAGGGACACCTTCGAAAAGGAGGTCACAGATGCGGTCAATGCCTTCAGGCTCGGAGAAGTCGTCCGGGAGCGTCGCCTGGATCAGAATCTGACCCAAGAGGAGCTCGGTAGGCGGATGGGAGTGAAGAAGTCCCAGATCTCCAAGCTGGAGAGAGGGGACGACATGTCCCTGCGCTCTATGCGCCGGGTTTTCCGCGCCCTCGGGGTCGAGTCCGCGACACTTGACCTCGGGGCTGCCGGAAAGGTCACCTTGTGGTGATTGACTATCGGAGCTGTTTCCTGCTTGTCCAGTAGGCCTCGATCTCCTCAAGGGTCTTGCCGGTGGTCTCGGGGACGCACTTCCACATTATGAGAAGGTAAGGGACGCACATGGCGGCGAAGAGAAAGAATGTGCCTGCCGGAGTGAGTGTCTCAAGCATCCACGGCGTGAGCTGGCCGATCAGGTAGGTGCCGATCCAAAGGGCGAGGCCGGCGATGCTCATAGCAAGGCCACGTACCCTGTTCGGGTACATCTCGGAAAGCAGCACGAAGACCACTGCGCTGATCGAGATCGCAGTGCAGAACACGTAGAGCAGGAAGAATGTCAGCAGGAACCAGGTCGGAAGGCTCTGTGGGAAGCAGAAGTACAGGCCTATCATCAGCAGACAGAGGATCATTCCGCCCACACCCCACCAGACCAACTGCTTGCGGCCGACCTTGTCGATGATCAGGAGAGCGATGACCGTCGTGAGCATATTCACAACCCCAACCAGAACTGTCGAGAACATTGAACCTTCGCCGGACAAACCAGCGTCACTGAATATCTTGGGGCCATAGTACAGCACGGCGTTCACTCCCATGAACTGGCCGAGGATGGCGATGGCGCAACCGATGAGGACAGCCTTGAATATTCCCGGCTCCAGAAGAGTCCGCCATTCGGACTTGGTCTCGCCGGCGATCGAGGCTCTGGTCTGTTCGATCTGCCTTGCCACTTCCTCCGGGGATGTGAATATCCCGCCGAGGATCCTTGCGGCCTTATCTTCCTTGTGCTTGGTGATCAGCCAGCGCGGACTCTCGGGGATAAGGAATATGACGAGGAGGAACAGAAGATCCGGAACAGTCTCGTAGCCAAGCATTCCCCTCCAGTACTCGGAATTGAATATTCTTGTCCAGAGATCCGTCGAGGTGGAGGTCACGTCGGCGCCCTTCAGGACAAAGTAGTTGATCAGGTAGGCCATCAGGAACCCTATCGTGATGGCCAGCTGGTAGAGCGACACGAGGGAGCCTCTTTTCTGCGCCGGAGCGATTTCCGAGATGTAGATCGGCGAGACGATCGAGACTATTCCTATGCCGAATCCTCCTATGATCCTGAAGACAACCAGTTGGTTGAAGTTGTCGCAGACGGCGCAGCCTATGGCCGAGACGCTGAACATCAGAGCCGAGATGAGCATCGTCTTCTTTCTGCCGAGATGGTCGCTCATCATTCCGGCCGTCATCACGCCCAGAATCGAGCCGATCAGAGCGCAGCCCACGTACCACCCTTCGGCGATCGTCGTCAGCCGGAACTGGTTCTTCACGATCTCGGTCGTGCCGGAGATCACGGCGGTGTCGTAGCCGAACAGGATTCCGCCAATCGCAGCTACAATGGCCAGGAACACTATCCGGGTCATATTTATGCTTTTGTCCATCGCTTATCGCATGTCAAAGTATTCCATGTACCTGTCGTAGAGATGTCCCGCCTGAAGGTAGGCCGACTGAGGACTCATGAAGTGCGAGAACTCGAAGGTGATGGCCTTGTCGTAGCCGCAGCGCTTCGCCGCCTCAAGCTTCATCCTCAGTTTGTCGAACTTGATCGGGAGGAAACGGATCGGCATGTCCCGGTCGAAACTCTCGGCGTTGGTCCAGCACTGCATACCGTACTTGTCCGCCAGCTTCTTGTTGACAGAGAAGAACGCGTCAAGCTCGTCGTAGTCGATGTGTCCGTCCTGGAAGGCGCATGCGTCGACATATTCATGGATCCCGTCGAAGATCTCGTTCCATTCCCTCTCGTGCTGCTCTATCGAGACGGCCTGCTCCTTGGTCAGGTTGCCGCCGGCCGCGTCGACCGCCTTCTTGCCGTCGATCCACGGGGAGATGAAGGTCGGCAGTCCGCCCGAGACCTCCTTGCACTGGCGCCCCATCGTGCGGAAGGACTCTATCGCGCCCTTGGTGGCACGGCTGATCTCGCCGCTGATGTACCAGCCGCCGAAGCTGTCGTACTTGCTGCCGTAGCGCTGCCAGATCTCGTCGATCACGTACTTGTTCGCCTCGACCTCGTATGACATGTCGCCTGTGTCCCAGTATTTTCCGGAGTCGTACAGTCCGAGCCAGAACTTCATGCCGTATTTCTGGGCAAGGCGGCAGAACATTTCGATCATGTCGGTCGAAGGCGTGTAGCACCCCTTCTTAAGAAGGTAAGGTGACGGATAGGTGATGAACTTGCGGTAACCGCAGCGGATGTCGATCACGGTGTCGATGCCCATCGCCTTCATGTAACGGAAGTCAAGATCCCATTCTTTCTCGCCCCAGTTCTGGTGCGGAATGTCATGCGAGATCTCGTCCAGGAATGTGCCGGTGATGGGGAGGGCATTCCCGTGAGGGACGATCAGCCTGCTGTTGATGCTCTCGTCGGCCTTGAGCCTGAGGTCTTTACCGTTCTTTGGAGCCATTCCCATAGCATTGGCGGCAATGGGAGCCGCCACAGCGGTCGCGGCGGCGATTCCGGCTTTCTTCAGAAAAGTTCTTCTGTCTGTCATGGTGCTTTCTTTATGTGATAGGTGATCCTTAAGTAATCCTTAGTAATCCTTAAAAGGTAACTTGGTAAATATTGTCTTCACAAAGGTAAGAATTTATTTCTTAAATTATTTTATTATTTATTATTTTATTTGTTAAATATTTGATGAAATGTTATAACTTTGTAAAAATGTTAGGCTAACCTTTGTGGATAGATGACACTATTATTAATAATAACGCATTCTTTTATGAAAGCAACATCGAATTATTCATTCCCTTTCCTAAAGGTGGTGCTTGTGTCGGTTCTGTCGTTTTTCCTGTTCTCTGGAAACGTGTCGGCGCAGCCTTCCGTCAAGGGTAGGGTGACAGACCAGAACGGGCAACCGCTGCCCGGTGTCTCTGTCGTTGTGGCCGGAACCACGAACGGCACGATGACCGGATCGGACGGAAGCTATGTGATTTCCGTCGCAAAAGGACAGACGCTGGAGTTCCAGTGTCTGGGCATGACATCGTTCCGGAAACTATGTGACGGAACCGTGCAGGTTTTGAACGTGACCCTGAAAGAGGACACTACCTATCTTGACGAGGTGGTTGTCGTGGGTTACGGTACATCCAAGAAATCATCCCTGACGGGAGCGGTCTCGGCGATCAAGGGGGACGAGGTCCTGAAGGCTCCGGCCTCGAACGTCTCTCAGATTCTTGCCGGCCGTCTTCCGGGCATCTCCTCCGTGCAAGAGTCCGGAGAACCTGGTCAGGATCAGGCTTCCCTGCGTCTGCGCGGCTCGATCTACGGAATCGCCTACGTTGTGGACGGATTCCCGGTGAGTGACATCAACGACATCAATCCTAATGACATCGAGAGCATCTCTGTCCTCAAGGACGGAGCGTCTGCCGCTGTGTACGGATTGAAAGGCGCGGGCGGCGTGATGATCATCACGACCAAGAGGGGGGCGAAGGAGAAGACCTCCATCACCTATGACGCCTCGTTCGGTGTGTCGATGAACGCCAATTTCCCGGAGTTCATGAACGGCCCGCAGTTCGCCTACTATTATAATATGGCGGACATGATGGACCAGCTGGCCAGCGGAGCCATCACCGACCGCTTCCAGTACAATCCGTACTTTACTTCGGAGAATGTCGCCGCGATGACCAACGGCGACCCTACCGACGGTTGGGACAACGTGAACTACATCGACAAGGTGTTCGGCACCGGATTCACGCAGAAGCACAACGTGACCGTGACCGGAGGAAACGACAAGGCCCGCTACTACACCTCTTTCGGCTACTACGGGCAGGACGGTAACATCGACAACTTCACCTACAAGCGCTACAACCTGAGATCCAACATTGACTCGGACATCACCTCCAGGCTGCATTTCAAGCTGGGTCTGTCTGGTACGCTGGCTCACAGGGACACTCCGGGCTATGCCTCGGGAGGCACGGACGGCGGATACAGCGAGCTGGGATGGCTGTCGGTGGCAAACCAGACTATCGTGATGCATCCGTATCTCCCGGAGAGGTACGAGGGCATGTACACTTCGACGATCAAGAAGAACACCGGACTTCCTCAGAGTCCTCTCGCCGCCATCTATGAGTCAGGCTACAAGAAGACCCGCTCGATGGATCTTTCGGTCAACGCCACGCTGGCCTATGACATTCCAGGTGTGGACGGACTGGTCGCCAAGGTTGCCGGTGTCTATGACTGGAGCAACTCCTACAACAAGAATCTGAACACCCCTTACAGCACGATGGCTTTCGTGGACGGAGCATATTCGAAGAAGAATGACCCAAGGGGAGTGGACAACGGCATAAACCTCGGAGAGGGAACGTCCTATTGGCAGCAGATGGTGGGACAGGCCAGTCTTGAATATTCCAACACCTTCGGCAAGCACAGCGTGGAGGCCTTGGCGCTCATGGAGATCCGTGACACCAAGAGCAACAGTCTCGCGGCCTACGTCAAGGATCTTCCTTTCGCCTCGCTCCCGGAAATCAGCCAGGGCAACCCGACCAAGAACCCTGTCTCCGGAAGCAGCGGAGCGTCCAGAAGCGTCGGCGGAGTCTTCCGACTCAAGTACAACTTCGCGGACAGGTACCTCATCGAACTTTCGGGACGCGAGGACGGCTCGTACCTTTTCAGCGGAATGGACAAGTACCGCTGGGGCTTCTTCCCTTCAGCATCCGTCGCGTGGAGAATCTCCAATGAGAATTTCATGAAATCTGCTGATTTTCTCAATGACTTGAAGATCAGGGCCTCCGTCGGAATGCTTGGAAACGACGGTGTTCCTGAATATGCCTTCCTCAGCACCTACTCGCGCTATGGCCAGAAGGTGGGCTACAGGATGGTTGACGGAAGCGCTGCCTTCAATCCTGCCTATAAGCCGGATGTCGTGCCGTCGCTCAACTTGTCATGGGAGCGTTACCTTTCCTACAACGTCGGATTCGACGCGACCCTGTGGGACGGGCTTCTGGGCATGGAGGTGGACGGATTCTACAACTACACCTATGAAATCCTGACCGGTCAGGGCTCCGGATTCCCGGCTTCCATGGGAGGGTACTATCCGACCTACATCAATTATCCTGCGATCGACGCCAAGGGTGTTGACCTCATGGTCACTCACAAGAATCAGTTCTCTCTCGGCGGCAAGCCGTTCTTCTACGGGGTGAGCGCCAGCCTGACATATTCAAAGACCAGATGGATCAAGTACAAGGACAATCCTGAGGTCAGCGACAACAGGAAGATTGTCGGCAAGACCTATGGCTCCATCACGGGTTGGAAGACCTACGGGCTGTTCCGCTCCGAGGAGGAGATTGACAATTCCGCCTGGTGGGGATCACGCCCTAACGTGGGCGACATCAAGTTCGTGGACATCAACGGCGACGGCAAGATCGACTACGACGACTGGGGCTATTTCGGACGTTCCAACAGGCCTGAGCTGACATTCGGCCTGAACCTCAATTTCGAGTGGAACGGCTTTGATTTCAATGCCCAGTTCACCGGCGGCGCCTTGTTCGACGTTTCCCTTACCGGAACGTACTACAACGGCTATGATGACAACACGATCTGGACTCAGACTTTCAAGGAGGGAGGAAACTCTCCTCTCTATCTTGTGGAGAACGCATGGAGCGTGGACAATCCTGACGGTACCTTCCCGCGTCTAACTCTCGGCTCTCCGGGACACGGTGGTGACAACGGTGTAAGCTGCTCATTCTGGTGGAGGGACGGAAAATATGTCCGTCTGAAGTCAGCGCAGCTTGGCTACACCCTGCCGAAGAAATGGATGAGCCATCTTGGCGTGTCTTCCCTCAGGCTGTTCGTCGAGGGACAGAACATATTCACCATCGATGGTCTTCCTAAGGGAATCGACCCTGAGTCTCCGGGCGTGAACAACGGTTATTATCCTCAGCAGCGCCTCTTGATGGGTGGTGTGACATTATCATTCTAAAAGGACAGCTTGATATGAAATACATTAAGAATCTGATTTTGACAGTGTCGGGAATCGCCGTGGCGATGGGGGTGTCCTCCTGCAACTCGTTCCTCGACATGACTCCGACCGACAGCGTCTCGGACAAGATGCTCTGGAAAACCACCGCGAATGCGGAATATGGAGTGAACTACATCTATAGCTACATCCTGGACATGGCCGACGCCAACTCCGGACAGTGTGCGGCCGGCATGACCGACGCCCTCACCGACCAGTTGAAGTACGGCTCCTACAACTTCAACGCTCTGTGCTACATACCGAGCGAGATCGCCTACGGGGGATCTGTGTTGACAGCCAACTACGTGTCCGCGTACCTTGGCTACTGGGACACGATGTACAGCGCGATCAGAAAGACCAACCAGGGTCTGAACTATCTGGAGAAGTACGGTGAGATGTCCGGTGAGGACAAGACGAGACTCTCGGCCGAGCTGAGGTTCATGCGCGCATGGTTCTACTTCGACCTTGTCAAGAGGTACAAGGATGTCATCATCTATGACGAGGATCTGAGCGCCATCACGGCCAACAAGGCTCTCTCGACAGAGGAGGAAGGATGGAACTTCATCGAATCCGACCTTGAGTTCGCCGCCGCGAACCTGCCTGAGAAAGAAAAAGCGAACGGAAGGCTGAACAAAGGTACGGCCTATGCCTTCATGACAAGGGCGATGCTGTACGCCAAACGTTATGACAAGGTCGTCGCGGCCGCGGACAAAGTGAAGGAGTTGGGTTATTCTCTGATCTCAAACTATGCTGATGTCTTCAACGGCAACAATTCCGAGGTCATACTTGAATATGTCTTCAACTATTCCGACAATGTGACCCACAGCTTCGACTACTACTACTACTCTCCGGGAGGCGACTACACCACCAAGGATGCTTCCGGCGGCGGCTACGGCACGCCGACACAGGAGATTGTGGAGTCCTATGAATATGCCGACGGCTCCGGTCTTCCGGACTGGTCGCCTTGGCACACCGCCGAGGGAACCGATCAGAATCCTCCGTATGAGCTGCTTGAGCCTCGTTTCCAGGCATCCGTACTCTACAACGGTGCGAAGTGGAAAGGGCGCACGATCGAGCCGTTTGTGGGCGGAGACGACGGCTGGTGCCAATGGAACGTGGTCAAGGAGCCTAAGGGTAAGACGACCACGGGCTATTACCTCCGCAAAGGTGTGGACGAGACGCATGACGTGATCGCCAGAAGCGAGAGCACCCAGCCGCTTGTCATCATCAGGTACGCCGAGGTGCTTCTGAACAGGGCCGAGGCCTGCTACCGTCTCAATGACGCCGCGGGAGCCAATGCCGCCGTCAAGGAAATCCGCGCCCGTGTCGGGCTTCCGTACGCTGACAAGGCGGGGGACAACCTGTGGAAGGCCATCCGTCAGGAGCGCAAGGTCGAGCTGGCGTTCGAAGGCTTCTCCTATTGGGATCTCCGCAGATGGGGAGTGGCTCCGAACAACTATCCTGACGGACTCTCCGGCTATCAGGTGCATGGCTTGAAGATCGAGAGCGCAGGAAGTGGCTTCATCTACACCTATGTCTCTGTCGATGACAAGGACCGCAACTATCCTGAGAAGATGAACAGATTCCCTCTCCAGGACAGCGAGCTGTCAAGCAACAATGCAGTAGAACAATTCCCGGAATGGAAATAATCACGACTTATATGAAAAAGATCCACATACTGACAGCGGTTCTGACTCTTCTCGTGGCGGCTTCGTGCCATAGCCCTGAATATGTCGAGTCGACCGCGGAGCGTCAAAACCTTACCAGTTTCGAGGCGTTCTTCACATTCGGCCCCTTCATGGATCAGTCGATCTGCAAGCTGAACATCACGGACGAGAACGCCGATCGGTTCGTCATCCCTGTCCCTTGGTTTTTCCCTGAGACATCGGACAACGAGACATCACCTTACATGACCAAGGTCAGGGTGCAGGCTGCCTTGCAACCGAACTGTACCATCGAGCCGGCGCTGACCCTTCTGGATCTGACCAAGGACAACATGTTCAGGTTCACCAACGCCAAGGGTGAGAGCAGGAACATCTGCATCACCGGAGAGAGGGTGAAGTCCAAGGCTTGCGACATTCTTGTCTTCTCCTTGGATGACCCCGCCGTCTCCGGCATCGTGGACAAGAACAAGAAGACCGTCACCCTGGTGTCCGCCGAGGATCTGAGCGCCTGCACCGCATCCGCACAGGTTTCGGCGCATGCCACCATCTCCCCGGATCCTTCGACTCCGCAGGACTACAACAAGGGCGTCAAGTTCAGGGTGACCGCCCACGATGGTCAGACCTTCTCTGAATATACCGTCATCAAGACTGTTCCTGACAAGATTGACAAGGGCTTTGACAAGTCATCGCTTGAGGCGTTGTTCAACTTCGAGCCTGTAAGCATGGCCGGACTCCCGGCCTACAACACGGCTGACATATTCCCGAGCCTTGCGGTGACTGGCGGCAAGCTTGTCTTCTGCTACGGCAACGGTTCCGCTCCTGTCTTCCTGAACGGCATCACCGGTGTCAAGGAAGGCGAGATCAATGCCGGCGGTGTCGCTCCGGCGGCTGTCACCAATGACGAGGCGGAGAACCTTATCCTCTGCAACCACGTTGACGGCGGCGGCGAGTTCAAGATTTGGAAGGCTACCTCTGTTAAGACCGCTCCGGAACTGTTCCATTCGTTCACCAACAGCACGGATCTTCCTATGGGGTATTCAATAAAGGTCATCGGCGACATTGACGGTGACGCTGTGATTGACATAACCCATGAGGGCATCGCGGGCGTGACATCCTCAAGCAAGGTGACAAGGGTCACTGTTGCCGGCGGATCCGTCGCCGATGTCTCGGTGCTCGATCTCGCGGGAGCCGGCCTCGCATGGGGCGGCGCTCCGGTGAACAACACCGACGCTGTGGCCGTGGCTCCTACGCGGAACGCCGGGATGTTCCTTTCTTACTATGATCCTAACGTCCTGCACTATGTCATGGCCGACGGCACGCTGAAGTCATCGCTACCGTTCAACGACGGATCATCGTGGGCCTTGAATGTCAATAACCTGGACAGCAAGCAGTTCAATCACGCCACCTACATGTCGCTCTTCGTGGTCAGCCACTTCCCTCACTGGGGATGCGGCCCTGCCCTCTATCTGTACGACATCTCGGATCCGGCGGCGCTGTCCGGCAATCTGAACGAGACCACGTCGATAGTCCTCGGCAAGTCTTCCGTTGACTGGTTCCAGAAGGCTGACGCCGGCTTTGCCGCCGGAGATGTCGTTCTGGCTCCGACCAAGGACGGATTCAAGATGTATCTGTACTACTACGACCAGAATTCAGGAGTCCTCGGTGGCTATTCTGTGGATTGCATAAAGAAATAGTCAGATGAACCCTTTGAGGATATATTCCCTGGTCGTTCTTGCCGCCATGACAATCATGTCCTGCGGAGGTTCCAAGGATAATCCTTGGAACCCCGACTGGGACAAACCGAAACCGGAGCCCGAGAAACCTGCGGAAGAGACAGGCAAGCCGAGGTACGTGTGGATTGACGCGGCGGCCAATTTCTGTGACTACGAGAACGACAAGGACAGGATAGCCGCGGATTTGAAGCGCATCAAGGACGTTGGTTTCACGGACATCATTGTCGATGTAAGGCCGACAAGCGGCGACGTGCTGTTCAAGTCCTCTGTCGCCAGTCCGCTGAAGAAGGTTGATGTCTGGAAGGGAAGCAGTTATGTGTGGGTTTCCAGAACCGGCACATACGACTACCTCCAGACCTTCATCGACGAGGCCCGCAAGGTGGGTCTCAAGGTGAACGCCAGCATCAACACCTTCGTGGGCGGCTACCTTTGCCCTTATGGCCTTGGAAGCGACGGAATGCTTTTCCGCGAGTCGGGAAGGAAGTCCTGGGCTTCGGTCATCAACGCGAAAGACGGCCTTGTCAGCGTCATGGATCTGACCGGCTCCGAAGACTACGGAGCCAGATTCCTCAATCCTGCCAACGAGCAGGTGCGGAACTATGTGCTTCAGATCATCAAGGATCTGGCTGCATACGATCTTGACGGCATCATCCTGGACCGCTGCCGTTACGATGACTATGGCCTGCAGAGCGATTTCTCGGATGTCTCGAAGAGAAAGTTTGAGGAATATTCAGGCATCACCTGCTCTTCATGGCCTGGTGATGTGATGGCTCCCGGCACGACGGCGCTTGGGTCGAAGGCTGGCGAGACTGTGAAGAAGTGGCTGGAGTTCCGCGCGAGCGTCATCCACGACTTCGTCGCCGAGGCTTCCGACGCTGTCCACCGGATCAACAAGGACATCCGCTTCGGCGTGTATGTCGGGGCCTGGTACTCGACTTACTACACATCCGGCGTGAACTGGGCAAGCCCTAAGTACGATCCTAAGGCGGACGGCTATTCCTGGGCATCGGCGAACTACAAGAACTGCGGCTACGCCGACCACTGCGACTTCATGTTTCTCGGAGCCTATGCCGGCGCCGACAGCATCTGGGGCAGCGGTGAGTGGACGATGCAAGGGTTCTGCAAGCAGGGCAGGTCTCTCTTGAAGGGGGATGTCAAGTTCTGCGGCGGGCCGGACATCGGCAACTCCCCGGGGTGGACGAACGGCGGTCAGGCTTCCAAGATCCCGGATTCGATCAAGGCCTGCATCAACGAGGGCGATGGCTTTTTTGTGTTCGACCTCTGTCACATCAAGATGTACGACTACTGGGATGCCTTCAAAAAGGGATTCGATGACTATCTGAAAACTGTGAAAAAATAACAAAAACGCTAAAAATGAAAAGAATATCCATAATAATGCTGGCAGCGGCGATGGCTCTGTCCTTAGCCGCCTGCAAAGATGATTCGAACGACTCCGGGACCATCACCATTTCCGGGGAGGCCATGAATCCGGTGTTCACGTCTGCCGGAGGCACCTACACGGTTGAGTTCACTGCTGACAATGAATGGAGGGTGGCGGTTCCTAACACGAACCACTATACCTGGAGTTCGGTGACTCCGACCAGCGGCGGAGCCGGCAAGAATCAGGTGATAGTGACTGCCCTGAGGAACCCCGGCCACGACGGAAGGGAATATTCGTTCGACCTGCGCTGCGGACTGGATTCCAAGACTATCAAAGTGACTCAGAAACAGCTGAACTCCATAACCGTCACGCCGGGATCATTCGACATTCCTAAGGAGGGAGGCTCCATCGACATCAAGGTCGTGTCCAACATCGACTTCGACTACAAGATCGCCGATGATGCCAAGGAATGGATCTCCGTTGTCACGACCAAGGGTCTTGTTGAGAACACGGTGACTTTTGCCGTGGCCTCAAACGAGATCTACAACAAGTTCGAGGCCCGTCAGGGAGTGATAACCTTCACCAGCAGCGAAGGGTCGGAGGACATCGTTGTCAACCAGGCCCCTAACGAAAGATTCTTCAATGTCTCTCCTGAGAGCCTGGTGGCTGAGAAGAACGGTGGCGAGGTGACCCTTAAGGTCGAGGCCAACTTCCCTTATGAGGTCGAGGACCCTGATTCTGAATGGATCACAAGAGTCTCCGCGAAGGATGGTTCCTTTACTTATAAGGTTGAGGCCAATCCTGATTTCGGCTCCAGGGCCGGCGTCATCAATGTGACCACTGAGCTGGAGGATTACTCCGCGGCTGTCGAACTTAAGCAGAAGGGAACGGCTGATGTCAGTGTGCTTTGGCAGAAGAGGTATTCGGCTGACCTTGGCGCGATCGCCGTGGCCGGCGGGCCTCTCAGGCTTGCCGTGAAGGATGACATCCTGCTTGTCGGCAATGGCGGGAACAAACTCTACGCCCTGAACCGCCAGACCGGTGAATATCTGAAGGAAATAGCTGTCCCTGAAGGCCTTTCCGTCCACTCGCTTGTGAATGATGATGCCGGCAACGTCCTTGCCGCCGCGTTGACACCATACGGCGGCACGCTCCGGATCTACTCGTTCAAGTCATTGGAGTCCGCTCCTGAAATGCTTCTGGAATACACCCACAACGCTATCTGGAGCTCTTCGATGGGCAACATCAGGGTGCGTGGAGACGTGACCCGGAAGGCAGTCGTCACCGCTTTCGTCGATGTGAGCCAGTACTGGGTAGGATGGCAGATTACTGACGGAAAGGTCGGTGATGCGGTCTTCGGATCGATCGCTCCAGCCGCCATCACGGTCTGGAATTCTTACGGAGCGTGTGTCGCGCCGGTTTCTGATGACTTGAATGACGGACTACTGTTCATTGGCTACTCCGCCGACGCCAACGGCAACTACGACCTGAACTGGTGCAAGGAAGTGGCGAAGAGCGAGTGGCAGTCCGTGTTCCACACCACCAGCGACGGCAACGAGAACTACAACTGCATCTCCGTGGCCACTCTTAACGGGATCCGTTTCTGCGCCGTCGAACGTGGAGCCCACTTCTCATATGGATCCTGCCCTGAGGTCTATCTGCTTGACATTACGAATCTTGGTTCCGTGAAAGAGGCTTACTATGCCGAAAGAGCGACCGTTGTCGGTGAAGGCACCTTCACGGATGCCGGAGCATGCGGGGATGTCCTTCTCCAGACCTCGGCCGACGGTAAGTCCATGGACATGTTTGTCACGGACGGCAACTATGACTGCATCACCTGCATAAGGTTCACCGCACAATAATGTTATCTATGAATATAAAAAATGTTGATTTCGGCGCGATGGCGTCGCGCTATAAGGAGGAACTCCTCGGGAATGTCCTGCCTTTCTGGCTGGAACATTCCCAGGACACGAAATTCGGAGGTTACTACACTTGCCTGAACCGTGACGGAAGTGTCTACGACAAGGACAAGTTCATCTGGCTTCAGGGACGTGAGGTCTGGATGTTCGCGATGCTGTACAACAAGCTCGCGAAGAACGAGGAATGGGTGAAGTGTGCCGAGCAGGGCGCCCGTTTTCTCATGAAATACGGCCACACTCCCGACTATGACTTCTACTTCTCCCTGACAAGGGAGGGAAAACCGGTCATCCAGCCCTACAACATATTCTCCAACACATTCGCCTGTATGGGATTCGCCCAGTTGGCCGAGGCGACAGGCGATGAGGAATATGCCCGTTACGCCAAGGAGACTTTCCGCCGGATTCTGGAACGCCGTTCCAATCCAAAGGGAATCTGGTCGAAGGCTGTGCCGGGAACAAGGCCGCTGAAGGATTTCGCGCTTCCGATGATCATCTGTAACATGGCTTTGGAGGTCGAAAGGATCATCAACGACCCCGAGATGATGGACCGCCTGATCGACGAATGTCTGCACGAGGTTCTGGATGTGTTCTACCAGCCGGATCTTGGAGTGATGGTGGAGAACGTCTCCGCCGTTGACAATTCCCTCATCGACTGTTTCGAGGGCCGCAAGGTGAACCCTGGACATGATCTGGAAGCGATGTGGTTCCTTATGAATCTCGGAATCCGCCGCAAGGACAAGGCCTTGATCGACAAGGCTGTGGAGATCTCCCTTCGCGTGATCGACTATGGCTGGGACAAGGAATATGGCGGGATCTTCTATTTCATGGACCGCAAGGGCTATCCGACCCAGGAACTTGAATGGGACCAGAAACTCTGGTGGGTACACATAGAGTCCGCGATCGCGATGCTGAAAGGCTACCGCCTCACGGGCAACGAGAAGTGTCTGGAGTGGTTCCTCAGGCTGGATGACTACCTTTGGACCTGTTTCAAGGACAAGGAGTATCCCGAGTGGTTCGGCTACCTGAACCGCCGTGGGGAAGTCCTGCTACCGCTCAAGGGCGGAAAGTGGAAAGGATGCTTCCATGTTCCGAGAGGTCTTTATCAGATAGGCTCCATGCTGGAGGACATCTCTAAGGGGAAGGAGGCCTGCATCTGATGCGCGGACAGCCTTATCCAATTGGTCTGTTGATGTTTATGATCGCTTCGGTTCTGCTGCACTCGTGCGGCGGAACTGAAGCTTATTATGACGTGGTGGTTGTCGGTGGCGGTGCCGGCGGAACGTCGGCGGGCATACAATCGGCCCGCTCAGGGGCATCAGTGCTGATTGTCGAGGAAACTCCCTGGCTTGGTGGCATGCTCACATCCGCGGGAGTCTCGGCGTTTGACGGTAACTATCGTCTCCGCGGTGGCCTGTTCGGCGAGTTCTGCGACTCTCTGGCCGGACGCTACGGGGGCTATGAGGCCTTGAAGACCGGATGGGTAAGCAACATCCTCTTCGAACCGAAAGTCGGGGCGGAGATATTCATGAATATGGCAGGGCCGCTTGACGGATTTTCCCTTGCTATGGAGACGGGTTGCGTCCGGGCTGAGAAACTGGACAAAGGCTGGCGGCTTACGTTGGACGGACCGGATGGCCGTCGCTGCGTCAGGGCGGGGATTCTGATTGACGGAACCGAACTTGGTGACATCGCGGCAATGTGTGGAGTGCGTTGCAACAGTTCTCCTGTTGACACGATAGCAGCGGTACAGGACTTGACCTATGTCATCACGGCACAGGATTTCGGCGCCGGTTCCGACAAGACGATCCCTTGTCCGGAAGGCTATGACGCTAAACTGTACGAGGATTGCCTGTCAAGAGGCCATTCCGTGGACATGATGCTTTCCTACGGGCGGCTGCCGGGCGGAAAGATCATGCTGAATTGGCCGATCGCGGGCAATGACTGCTATGTCAAGGATGTCACCCGTATGCCTCCGTCCGACCGCGCCGTGGCGGTTGACAGCGCCAAAAGGGTGGCGCTCGGCTATCTCTATTATATTCAGAAAGAATTGGGGTTAAGGAATATAGGCATTGCGGAGGACGAGTATCCGACCGATGACGGTCTGCCTATGATTCCGTACTACAGGGACTCAAGACGGATCGAGGGGGAGGTGACGTTCTCCTTGGCGGACATCGACCGGCCATATTCAAACACCCTTTACCGCACGGCCATCGCGGTGGGGGACTATCCTGTTGACCATCATCACTATCGCAATCCGGATTGGAGGGATCTTCCTCAGCTGGAGTTCCATCCTGTCCCGTCCTTCTCGGTTCCTTTCGGGGTCATGGTTCCGAAGGTGGCCGAGGATATTCTTGTGATAGAGAAGGCGGTGTCCGTGACCTGCGTCGCGAATGGCGCGACCAGGCTCCAGCCGGTCGTGATGGAGATCGGCCAGGCCGCCGGCATCGCCGCCGCGGTTGCCGCGCTGAAGTCAGGTGGGGCGAGGCCGCGTCTCAGGGATGTCTCTGTGCGAGAGGTGCAGGAAGGGATTCTTGCCGCCGGCGGGTATTTGATGCCTTATCTGGACATCGCACCGGACGATCCACGTTTCGCTGCGGTCCAGAGGATCGGCGCCACCGGAATCATGAGGGGGGACGGCCGGTCTGTCGGCTGGTCCAACGAGACCTGGTTCAGGATAGATGATCCGGTGAGGGAGGATGAGATATTCCTTGATGACTATTATCCGGGGAAATCCCTTTCCGATCTGGGCCTTCCTTCGTTGGATTCGCTCACCCGCGGCGACTTCGCCGTCATCATCGACAGCCTCCTTCACCCTTTCGAGTCCCGTCAGGTCACGCTCACCGGCGCTTTGGCCGAATGATGCTTTCGCGTCCGGTGCAACAATTTCTTGCCGCATTGGAAAAATTGGATTAATTTTGAAGTCTAAAACCCCGTCCGTCTATGGCAGAAAAAATCATCATTCTGGATTTCGGTTCGCAGGTGACGCAACTCATCGGGCGCAGACTCCGCGAGCTGAACGTTTATTGCGAGATCTACCCATTCAACAAGGTTCCTGCGCTGGACTCCTCCGTCAAGGGAGTGGTCCTTTCCGGAAGCCCTTGCTCGGTGCGTGACAAGAACGCCCCGCAGATCGACCTCGGCGGCATCAAAGGCAGGTTCCCTCTTCTGGGAATATGCTATGGCGCGCAGTATCTTGCCCACAAGTTCGGCGGCGAGGTGCTTGGCTCCCTGGCCCGTGAATATGGCCGTGCGATGCTGGATGTCGTTGACCCTGAATCACCTCTGCTTAAGGGAGTTTCGGCTCACTCACAGGTCTGGATGTCGCACGGGGACACGATCGCCCGTCTGCCGGAGGGCGCGGAGGTGATCGCCTCGACCGAGAGCGTCACCAACGCTGCTTTTCACATCAAGGGCGAGCAGACCTACGCCGTGCAGTTCCACCCGGAGGTCTTCCACACGACTGAAGGCACGAAAATCCTCGGCAATTTCGCTTTGGGAATATGCGGCTGCAAGGGTGACTGGACTCCTGCCTCGTTCATTGAGACGACAGTAGCCAGCCTCAGGGAACAGATCGGGGACGAGAAGGTAATCCTCGGACTCAGCGGCGGTGTCGATTCGACGGTGGCAGGCGTGCTGCTGAACAAGGCCATCGGCCACAACCTCACCTGCATATTCGTGAACAACGGCCTGTTGAGAAAGAATGAATATGAGGATGTGCTGGCTTCGTACAAGGACATGGACCTCAATGTCATCGGCGCGGACGCGTCCAAGGAGTTCCTTGACGCTCTCGCCGGCGTTACCGAGCCTGAGGCCAAGAGAAAGATCATCGGAAGGCTCTTCGTGGAGACCTTCGACAAATACGCCCGCACCATCGAGAACGCCCGCTGGCTCGCCCAGGGGACCATCTATCCTGACGTGATCGAGTCCGCCGGCATCGAGGGCATCGCCTCCAAGATCAAGTCCCACCACAATGTGGGCGGTCTTCCGGAGAAGATGAACCTGAAGATTGTCGAGCCGCTGCGTGCGCTTTTCAAGGACGAGGTCCGCAGGGTCGGCAGAGCCTTGGGCATCAAGGAGGAACTTGTCGGCAGGCATCCTTTCCCGGGACCGTCACTCGCCATCCGTATCATAGGCGACATCACCGAAGAGAAACTGAACGTTCTCCGCGAGGCCGACGACATATTCATAAAAGGGCTTCGTGAATATGATTGCTCCTCCCTTCACCTTCCGTCCGCTTCCGATCCTCGTGTGGAGGCCTCGAACCTTTATGACGCCATCTGGCAGGCCGGGGTTATCCTGCTGCCTATCAAGAGTGTGGGAGTGATGGGTGATGAACGCACCTACGAGAATCCTGTGGCTCTCCGCGCCGTTGTCTCCACCGACGCCATGACCGCCGACTGGTTCCATTTCCCGTACGACTTCCTCGCCCAGGTCAGCAACGACATCATCAACAAGGTCAAAGGGGTCAACCGGGTAGTGTACGACATCTCCTCCAAACCGCCGGCAACGATCGAGTGGGAGTAATGCTTTAATTTCAGGCACGGAATGTGCTGTCTTTGCCATCGCTTTGAGAAAACATCTGGAATACTTGAGCGCATTGGCGCTGGTGTTGTTCGCGTTCTTCTTTGCATCAACCAACCTCTTCACCCATGTCCATGAGGGTCCGGAGGGAAAGATTGTGCATTCTCATCCGTGGAGCGGGAAGGCGCATAGTCACAGCGACACGGAGTTGCACCTCCTTCAACTCATCTCAAGCAATATATTCGAGGCGAGCGAACGGATCAGTGTCACGGTGTCAGACAGCCCGGTTGTTCCGTATCATCCGTCAGGGGTCTTGCCGGAAGTAGCCCAGACAGTATTCCATCACGTTCTTGGACTCAGGGCTCCTCCGCTATCGTTATAGTAACATGAAAAAAATAAGTTGCCTCAGATTAAGAGAAGATTTTCGAGGATAGATCTATTTTCGAAGAAGGAGTGTGCCGGTGGCACATGACTGATGAGAAAACAGATATAGACCGAAAAGATTCCTTAAGATGATGCAGGTTATTATTTGAAGGTTACATAATCACATGTCTACTTGAAAAGTAGAGCCGTAGTCAGCATGGCCCGCTGCCGGGTCGTGCCTATTCCCGAATTTGATATAACGATAGAATATTCATGAAAACAACACATATTTTCGCCACTGTTGTGGCTATACTCATCGTGTCCATGAGTGGACATACTTATGCAGAGAGCAGAAAAACAGACGCGAGCGTTTCCGGTCACGTCATCGACGCGAAGACCGGAGAGCATCTTCCTTACGTTACCGTGATGATAGGCGGCACCCAGATAGGCATCCAGACATCATCTTCCGGACATTATTCAATCAGGAACCTTCCTTTGGGCAAGCATGAGATCATCGCGACTTCAATTGGCTATAAAGACGCTTCTGTCACTCTTGAGTTCAAGGCCGGTCAGTCGTACGAGGCCAATTTCAGCCTTGAGCGGGAGAATCTGTCTCTTGACGGGGTGGTGGTCAGCGCCACCAGGAATCATTCCTCCAGAAAAGAGGCACCGGCGCTTGTCAATGTCATAGACAGCAGGATTTTCGCCACCACCTCGTCTCCGACTCTGGCGGAAGGACTGACTTTCCAGCCGGGTGTCAGGGTGGAGAACGACTGTCAGAACTGCGGATTCACGCAGGCCAGAATCAATGGCCTGGACGGCCACTATTCACAAGTCCTCATCGATTCCAGACCAGTGTTCTCGGCGCTTGCGGGCGTGTATGGTCTGGAGCAGATCCCATCCTCGATGATTGACCGCGTGGAAGTGGTGCGCGGGGGTGGCTCCGCGTTGTTCGGAGCATCCGCGATCGGAGGCACCATCAACATAATCACAAAGGAAGCGATGAGTTCAAGCGCCGGAATCAGCTATGACCTCACCTCCATCGGGGTAAGCGGTGCCTTGGACAACAACACCAGCCTGAACGCATCAATGGTGACGGATGACGGAAGAGGGGGCCTGTTCGTGTTCGGGCAGAAACGTTTGAGGGATGGCTATGACGCGGACGGTGACGGGTTCACGGACATTCCTATGATCAATTCCATCACAGTAGGTACAAGAGGACACCTCCGCGTGAATCCTTTCTCCAAAATCAGGCTGGAGTATCATGGAACCAAGGAGTTCCGGCGAGGGGGAGATCGTCTGGATCTTCCGGCTCATGAAGCGCTTATCGCGGAGCAGACGGAACACACGAACAACAGCGGATCTTTGAGCTATGACGGGCAAAGTCAGGATGGCCGGCAAATTTGGAACGCGTATGCTTCCGCCCAGCACATCAGAAGGAGCAGTTATTACGGAACAGGGAAGGATCCGAATGCGTACGGAAAGACCACCGACCTCACCGCGGTCTTCGGCGGTCAATATTCCTACAAGTTTGACTGTCTGCTGTTCATGCCGGCGCAGTTGACCGCCGGTCTGGAATATAACTATGATGACCTGAACGATGTCTCCTTTGGCTATGACTACAAAACCTCTCAGAAGGTACGCATTTTCGGCTCCTATCTCCAGAATGAGTGGAAGAACGCCCGCTGGAGCCTCCTCGCCGGAGTTCGCATGGACAAGCACAGCCTTATTTCCCAGCCAGTGTTCTCTCCGAGGGTGAACGTCCGCTACAGTCCTTTCCGTGATCTGAGCTTCCGCGCCATCTATGCGGGAGGATTCCGCGCTCCACAGGCTTTTGACGAGGATCTGCACATCTCCGTCGCAGGCGGTAAACGGATACGCATCAGGCTCGCGGATAACCTGAAGGAAGAGCGTTCCCATTCGTTCAGCACTTCCGCCGACTGGTATCACACCTTCGGTACCGTCTCTTTGAACCTGATGGCGGAAGGATTCCTTACAGTGTTGAAAGATACTTATGCGCTGAGGGAGACCGGAGAAAAGGCAGATGGGGGAAAGAGCAATATAATGGAAAGATACAACGGCTCGGGCGCTAAGGTTTACGGATGCACTCTGGAGGGAAGACTTGCTGTCGCTAATGAACTCAGTCTCCAGGCAGGTGTCACTTTGCAGAGAAGCCGTTATGACATCGCGCAGAAATGGAGTGACGATCCCGATGTCGCCCCGACGCAGGAATTATTCCGCTCGCCGGATTGCTATGGCTACATGGTGGCTTCCTACAGTCCGTTCAGGAACTTTGACATAGACCTTTCAGGCACATATACCGGATCGATGCTTACTCAGCACATGGCCGGTAGCGGCACAAAAGTGGATGTCGCCGTCCGCACTCCTTCGTTCTGGGACATGGGCTGCAAGATCAGCTACGGGTTCAGCGTCCTGGACATCTGTCGTCTAAAGTTGCACGCCGGAATCAAGAACATTCTCAATGCTTACCAGAAGGACTTCGACAAGGGGGAGAAAAGAGACTCGGGCTACATCTACGGCCCGTCCCTTCCTCGTTCACTGGTCTTCGGCGCCGGATTGAGCTTCTAAGTAACATTCAAAAAATAACCTGCATCATCTAAGGGAATCTTTTCGGTCTATATATCTTTTCTCATCAGTCGTGTACGTCCAGTACACTCCTTCTTCGAAAAGAAATCTATCCTCGAAAATCTTCTCCTAATCTGTAGCAGGTTATTTTTCTCACGTTACTAAAAGAGTCCGTTGGCGTGCTTTTCTGAAAAATATGCAGATATTTCCCTTGGTTTTTGGAAATATATCCATATATTTGCGAGGTATTTGAATAAATATGCTTTTGAGATGAAAAGTAAACTTGAAAGGCAAAGAATCATCCGAGAGGTCATCAAGGACAATAGGGTGTCTAATCAGGAGGAGCTGTCAGGCCTTCTTGAGGAGAAGGGACTGAGCGTCGCGCAGGCGACATTGTCCAGAGACATCAGAGAGCTGAGCATCACGAAGATCCATGACGGTACCGGTTACCGCTACAGCCTTCCCCAACCCGGCATGCTGAGAAGTTCCCTGCGTGACTCGTCGATGACGTCTGACAGCATAGACAGCCTGGAGTTTTCCGGCTCGCTGGCTGTGCTCAAGACCAGACCGGGACATTCCGGCATGATCGCCTCCATCATTGACGAGGGGCATCTTCCGGAAGTGCTCGGCACGCTGGCGGGAGATGACACCATTCTGATGGTGCTGCGGGAGGGCTACACGCACGACGAGGTGGCACTGTCTCTTTCCGGAATATTCAAAGGCATTGGTGGAAAAAGAATTAACTAAGCGCTTTAACGAACTTTACAAAAGATGACGCAGGACGACGAATTGACTGTGGAGGTCGCTTCGGAGAAGCACCTCATTTATGTCGATGAGATTCTGAACACGATCGAGGAGGCCGCGAAGGTCAGGGGTACCGGCATTGCGAAGAGGAAGCCGGAGTATCTGGCGCAGAAGATCAGGGAAGCCAAGGCGGTGATCGCTCTGAAGGGTGATCGGTTAGCCGGCTTCAGCTACATTGAGACCTGGGAACACAAACGGTACGTGACCACATCCGGACTCATCGTGCATCCGGATTTCCGTGGCCTTGGCCTTGCCAAGAGAATCAAGGACTTGACCTTCTCGTTGGCGCGTACACGCTGGCCTCACGCGAAGATATTCAGCCTCACAAGCGGCGCCGCCGTGATGACGATGAACACCCAGCTTGGCTACAAGCCGGTGACCTTCGCCGAACTCACCAGCGACGAGGCTTTTTGGCGAGGCTGCGATGGATGCGTCAACGTGGATGTGCTGAAGCGCACCGACAGGAAGTACTGCATCTGCACGGGGATGCTCTTCGATCCGGAGGAGCATCTGCCGGCCAAGATTCCTCAGGACGTGCTGGAGCGCATCCACAGGATCGACGAGGCTGCGAAAGACAACAAAACGAACTGATCAATATGCAAAAGAAAAAAGTTGTGGTCGCCTTCAGTGGCGGCCTGGACACATCATTCACGGTGATGTATCTGGCCAAGGAAAAGGGCTATGAGGTTTACGCCGCGTGCGCCGACACCGGCGGATTCAGCGCCGAACAGCTGAAAGACAACGAGAAGCACGCCTACGAACTGGGTGCGAAGGAATATGTCACCCTCGATGTGACCAAGGAATATTACGACAAGAGTCTCCGTTATATGATCTACGGCAACGTGCTGAGGAACGGGACGTATCCGATTTCAGTCTCTTCCGAGAGAATATTCCAGGCTATGGCCATCGCGCGTTATGCCAAGGCAATCGGCGCGGATGCCATCGCCCACGGTTCGACAGGAGCCGGCAACGATCAGGTCCGCTTTGACATGACCTTCCTTGTTATGGCCCCGGGGATCGAGATCATCACCCTCACGAGGGATATGGCGCTGACTCGCCAGTTTGAGGTCGATTACCTTAATGAGCACGGCTTCAAGGCTGATTTCAAGAAACTTAAATATTCCTACAACGTCGGTCTCTGGGGGACTTCCATCTGCGGCGGTGAGATTTTGGACTCCACCCAGGGACTTCCGGAGGAGGCTTATCTGAAGCAGATTACGAAGGACGGCTCCGAGACCATAGAGATCGAGTTCGAGAAAGGGGAGATCGCCGCTGTCAACGGCAAGAAGTTCGCTGACAAAGTGACTGCCATTCAGGAGATTGAGTCTATCGCCGCTCCTTACGGCATCGGCCGGGATATGCACGTCGGGGACACCATCATCGGCATCAAGGGTCGTGTCGGCTTTGAGGCCGCCGCTCCGATGCTGATCATCGCCGCCCACAAGTTCCTGGAGAAATTCACCCTCAGCAAGTGGCAGCAGTACTGGAAGGATCAGGTTTCCAACTGGTACGGTATGTTCCTGCACGAGAGCCAGTACCTTGAGCCTGTGATGAGGGACATCGAGGCGATGCTGGAGAGCAGCCAGAGGAACGTGACCGGCAAGGTTACAATGGAGCTTCGTCCATGGTCGTTCTCGACCGTCGGTGTGGATTCCCCTTGCGACCTTGTCAAGACCAAGTTCGGAGAATATGGCGAGATGCAGAAAGGCTGGACCAGCGAGGATGCCAAAGGCTTCATTAAGGTGACTTCCACCCCTCTGCGTGTTTACTACACCGCCCACAAGGACGAAGGAGAACAGCTTGAAAAGGAATTGTAGATTATAGTGTTTATCTTAGTCGCGGAAGAAACCCTTTGAGCCACGAAGTGGCGAAGGTAAGTCCCTCCCCCGAGGGGAGGGATTTAGGGTGGGGGTAACGTGAAAGGCCCTACGGGGTGCGCAAAGCGCATCCCTCCCCCGAGGGGAGGGATTTAGGGTGGGGGTAACGTGAAAGGCCCTACGGGGTGCGCAAAGCGCATCCCTCCCCCGAGGGGAGGGATTTAGGGTAGGGGTAACGTGAAAGGCCCTGCGGGGTGCGCAAAGCGCATCCTCCCCCGAGGGGAGGGATTTAGGGAAGGGGTAACGTGAAAGGCCCTACGGGGTGCGCAAAGCGCATCCCTCCCCCGAGGGGAGGGATTTAGGGTAGGGGTAACGTGAAGGTAGCCGGCGGCTGTTGAATAGTGAGATAAGTTTATAGTATTGATGAATTTAAATGAGTATATAAAGGTAGGGATCGTAGGGGCCGCCGGCTACACGGCCGGCGAGCTTCTGCGGATTCTGGCCAATCATCCGGCCGCGAAGGTTGTCTTCGCGCAGAGCGGCAGCCATGCCGGCGAGCCTGTGTGGTCAGCGCATCAGGATTTATTGGGAGAGACGGATCTAAAGTTCAGTGCGGAAGCCCCTGTGGAAGAGGCCGATGTAATATTCCTTTGTTCCGGTCACGGAAAATCAAAAGGCTTTGTCCATTCTTTGCCAGAGAGTTATAAGGGTGCTATCATCGATCTCAGCAACGATTTCCGTCTGGCCGCCGATGCGGAGGATTTTGTCTATGGACTTCCAGAGGCATTCAGAGACAAGATCGTGAAGGCTAAGCATATCGCCAATCCTGGCTGCTTCGCGACCTCTATCCAGTTGGCGCTTCTGCCTATGGCGAAGGCTGACAAACTGCCTGAGATTCACGTGACGGGAATCACCGGATCGACCGGTGCGGGACAGGCTCCGTCCGAGACCACGCATTTCAGTTGGCGGGCCAATAACCTCTCTGTCTATAAGGCGTTTACCCATCAGCATCTTGGCGAGATAGGGGAGACCCTCCACACTCTCGCTCCAAGTTACGAGGGCGAGTTGAACTTCGTTCCGGTCAGAGGAGACTTCACAAGAGGAATCCTGGCATCGGTTTATTTTGATTGCGACCTCTCCGAGGAAGAAGCAGTTGCGCTTTACAAAGACTACTACAAGGACGAGCCTTTCGTGCACGTGATCGATAAGAATCCGGATCTGAAGATGGTCGTGAACACGAATAAATGTGTGCTCAATGTACGTAAACACGGCCGTAAGCTCCACGTGATCAGCATAATCGACAATCTCGTGAAAGGCGCTTCCGGCCAGGCGGTCGAGAATATGAACCTCATTTTCGGCCTCCCGGAGGGCACCGGTCTTCACCTGAAAGGCACTCGTTTTTAATATTCGAATCATATTATGAACTTATTCGATGTATATAGCCTCTTTGATGTGACTCCCGTCAAAGCCAAAGGCACCAGAATCTGGGATGACAAGGGTCAGGAATATCTCGACCTCTACGGAGGCCACGCCGTCATCTCAGTCGGCCACTGTCACCCGAAATACGTGGCTGCCATAACCGACCAGCTGAACAAGATCGGCTTCTACTCCAACAGCGTGAAGAATCCGCTTCAGGTCGAGCTGGCCGGAAAGATCGGTGAACTATCCGGACTACAGGATTACTCCCTCTTCCTGATCAACTCAGGAGCGGAGGCCAATGAGAACGCCCTCAAACTGGCCTCTTTCCACACCGGAAAGGACAGGATGATCGCGTTCAAGGGAGCCTTCCACGGAAGGACCTCCGGAGCGGTGGCCGTCACCGACAATCCTAAGTATTCAGCGCCGTTCAACTCGCATCACAATGTCACTTTCCTGCCTCTGAATGACATAGAGGCGGTGAGAACAGAACTTGCCAAGGGCGATGTCGCCGGAGTAATCATTGAAGGCATCCAGGGGGTCGGCGGTATCGTCATCCCTGATGACCAGTTCATGAGAGATCTTCGTCAGGCCACCAAGGAGGCCGGCGTGGTGCTGATTCTTGACGAGATTCAGAGCGGCTACGGCCGCAGCGGCAGGTTCTTCGCCCACCAATGGGTCGGAATCAAGCCGGACATCGTCACGATGGCAAAAGGCATGGCGAACGGTTTCCCGATCGGCGGAGTCCTCATCTCTCCTGAGTTCGAGGCCACAAAGGGAATGCTCGGCACCACATTCGGAGGCAATTACCTCGCGATGGCCGCGGCCAACGCCGTCGCGGACATATTCAAGGAAGAGAATCTCGTTGCGAACGCTTTTGAGGTAGGAGAGTATCTGAAGAATTCCATTCCGGCCTCTCCGAGAATCAGGGAGGTGCGTGGCCGCGGACTCATGGTAGGCATAGAATTCAATGAGCCGATCGCCGAGATCAGAGGCCGCCTTCTCTACGAAAAGCACATATTCACAGGCGTTTCCGGCAAGAACATGATCCGCCTTCTTGCCCCGCTTACGCTTACCAAGGCGGACGTTGACATATTCATTGACGCATTGAAGGAAGTATTATGAGAAGTTTTTTTCACGTAAGTGACATAGGCGACCTCGGCAAGGCGCTTGAGGAGGCGAAGCAGGTCAAGGCGACCCCGTTCGCATGGCAGAATCTGGGCAGGAACAAGACCATCATCCTGATTTTCTTCAACAGCAGCCTACGCACCCGCCTGAGCAGCCAGAAGGCGGCCATGAATCTGGGAATGAACTCGATAGTGCTCAATGTCAACGGCGACAGCTGGAAACTTGAGACAGAGATGGGCGTGGTGATGGACGGCGACAAGCCGGAGCATCTGCGTGAGGCGATCCCTGTCATCGGCAGCTACTGTGACATCATCGGAGTGCGCTCGTTCGCCGGCCTGAAGGACAAGTCCTTCGACTACAACGAGACCATTCTCAGGCAGTTCATAGAATATTCCGGCAAACCTGTCATCAGCCTCGAATCTGCCACCGTCCATCCATGCCAGGCCTTCGCCGACCTCATCACGATCAATGAATATAAAAGCGTGGCGCGTCCGAAGGTGGTCCTGACCTGGGCTCCGCATCCAAGGGCGCTGCCTCAGGCTGTGCCTAACTCGTTCGCCGAGTGGATGAATGCCGCCGATGTGGATTTCGTCATCACCCATCCGGAAGGCTACGAGCTTGATCCTCAGTTCGTCGGCGATGCCCGTGTGGAGTACGACCAGATGAAGGCCTTTGAGGGAGCGGACTTCATCTACGCCAAGAACTGGTCCTCCGTCTCACACTATGGCCAGATCCTGAGTCAGGATCGTGCATGGACAGTCGGAGCGCGCCAGATGGCCGTCACCGACAACGCCTACTTCATGCACTGCCTGCCGGTGAGAAGGAATATGATCGTGACCGACGAGGTGATTGATTCTCCTCGCAGCATCGTGATTCCGGAGGCCGCCAACCGTGTCGTCTCCGCCCAGGTGGTGATGAAGAGGATGCTGGAGGATCTGCAATAAGACTTTGTTGCGGAAACGGTACAGGAAAGGGGCCTCTCCTGTACCAAATGGCCTTTTGTCATCGTTTGGTACAGGAAAAGCCTCTTTGGTGTACGGAAATAATTTGAGAAAAACGAATATGATAAAGGATTCATTGAATATAATTAAGGTGGGGGGAGCCATAGTGGAGAACGAGGAGTCTCTCCAGTCCCTCCTGATGTCACTGTCAAGCCTCAAGGGCAGAAAGATACTCGTGCACGGAGGCGGCAAGATCGCCACTGAGATGGCGGCCAGACTGGGCGTGGAGACCCAGATGATCGATGGCCGCAGGATCACAAGCGCCGAGATGCTGAAGGTGGTAACGATGGTTTACGGCGGACTTGTCAACAAGAATCTGGTTGCGCGTCTGCAAGCCCTTGGTGTCAATGCCATTGGCCTTACCGGCGCTGACCTCAATCTGATTATGAGTGTGAAACGCCCCGTACAGCCAATCAACTTCGGTTACGTAGGTGACATCAAGTACGTCAACGCCAAGGCTTTGGAAAACCTCCTTGAGTCCGGCGCCGTGCCTGTTCTCGCCCCGCTGACCCATGACAAGGAAGGCTCGATGCTGAACACCAACGCCGACACCATCGCCTCGTCCGTCGCCCAGGCCCTTGCCTCAGTCTATGACGTGACCCTGACATATTGCTCGTCCACTCCGGGCGTGATGAAGGACCTGAGCGACCCGTCGAGCGTGATTCCGACCATAACCAGTTCCGATTTCGCCCCGATGGTCGCCGACGGCACCATCTCCGAGGGAATGATCCCGAAACTCCAGAACGCCTTCGAAGCCATCAACTCCGGCGTCTCCAGAGTCGTCATCACCTCCGCCTCCGCCCTGGATGCCGGCACCACCATCATGGCAGACCCCGAGACGGATGACTGATGCAGGTTGGTCTCCTTCCGATAGTCGGTGTTGTGTAGAGGGCGCTTACCTGATGTGCGCGATGGAGTGGACCGGAGCGATCTTTTCGAGACGGTTGCGGCCGTAGAGTCCGTCAAGTTCGGCAAGAAAGATGAACTCGGTGACCTTCACGCCATATTCCTTGCCATCGACATCGATTGTCAGCGCGTCAAGAGCCTTGGCTATTCCTTCCGCCGTGCCGCCGGTGGCGAGGACGTCATCGATGATGGCGATCTTGAATATTCCATCCTCAGCCTTGCCGGCCGCTATGTCGGACTTCCGGAAGTAAAGGTTGTCGGGGCCATATTCCTTCATGATCTCGATGCTCTGCAGGTCGTCGCCCGAGTGTGGCAGCTTGCCTTTCTTGCGGAAAGGCACAACGTTCGTCACGCCGCTGTCGGATGTGAGCAGCGGGGCGCAGAACAGGAAGGCGCGGGCTTCGGGCGCGGCCACCGTCGGTGCGGTGACGTGGCTTCCGATCTCGTCTATCAGTTTGGTAAAGACCTCCTTGTCCTGGAGGAACGGCATTATGTCAACGAAATTGATGCCCTCTTTGGGGAAATTCTGGTAGAATTTCAGTGTCTCTTCAAACATGGCTGTTGATAACTTTGTTTATTATTCTATGGCAAAGTTATGGACTTTCCATGACATATGTGTTAAATTTGTTTTTTTATTTCATCAAGGAACTAGTCAAATTCCTTAATATTTATGTCAAACAAATCAATCATCGCCGCCACAGTCGCAGCGCTCGCCTTCGCTCTAGGAGCAAAGGCTCAGACCAACCTTCAGACCTTCTACGATTTCGGTAAGGACCGCGGTCACGTGACCACCACCCTTGAGGGTTTCTACGGGGACAAATGGGGTAACACCTTCTTCTTCGTGGACTATGACTACAACTCGAAGAATTCCAAGGATCAGGTCTATGCTCCGAGTGGTACTTATTTTGAGATCGCGCGCTGCCTCAATTTCTGGCAGAACACGAAGCTTGCCCCTCTCAGCTTCCATGTGGAGTACAACGGCGGCGCCTACAACGGCTACACCATCAACAACGCCTTCCTCTTCGGCGCGGACTGGTTCCTTCACAGCAAGGATTTCAAGAACACCCTGAATCTCAAGGTACTCTATAAGGCCATCAACTACAACCACTCGGACAAGTCAATGGGCTATAACCTTGACGGCAGCAAAAAGAAAAGCGATGTCCCTCTCCAGTTCACCGCTGTGTGGGGAATGCAGGATCTGTTCGGCGTGAAGGGCCTCCGCTTCTCCGGCTTCGCTGATTTCTGGTGGGAGGACCACACTGTCTGCCCTTACATCAACGACAAGAAGGCCGGCTACCGTGACTGGTCAAAGGTCGAGGACGCAAAGTTCGTCTTCCTCTCCGAGCCGCAGCTTTGGTACAATGTCGGCCAGTATTTCGGAGTTGACAATCTCAACATAGGCACCGAGATCGAGCTTTCCTATGACTTCGGCACGGGAAAAGGCTTCTTTGTACGCCCTTGCCTCGGCGCGAAATGGGTATTCTAAATAGTCAACGACACTTAACAATACAAGACAATGGCAGAGACTAAAACTCAGGCCGCCGGGACGAAGCAGACCGGTTGGCTTACCAAGCTTTTCGGCTTCGATCCATCATCGATGAAGGTCTCAACTGAGATCATCGCCGGAATCACCACTTTCCTCGCTATGTCCTACATCCTCGCCGTCAATCCTTCAATCCTGGCTGACTGCGGAATGGACAAGAACGCGCTCTTCACGACAACGGCAGTCGCCTCCATCCTGGCGACGCTCGTGATGGCATTCTATGCCAAACTGCCTTTCGCCCTCGCCCCGGGCATGGGACTCAACGCGTTTTTCTGCTACACGGTCTGCCTCGGGATGGGCTACAGCTGGCAGTTCGCCCTCACGGCTGTCCTGATCGAAGGCGTTATATTCGTGATCCTTACTTTGACGAGTGTCCGCGAGGCGATCGTGAACGCGCTGCCTCTGTCGCTTAGGAAGGCGATCGGCGCAGGTATCGGTCTGTTCATCGCGCTCATCGGCCTGAAGGGCGGCGGCATCGTCGTGGATGATCCCGCCACACTGGTTAACCTCGGCGACATCACCGGCGGCGCCGGTCTCCTTTCCGTAATCGGTCTTGTCATCACGGGCGCGCTGGTCATCTTCAACGTCCCGGGAGCCCTCCTTATCGGAATCATCGCCACCGCCGTCATCGGCATCCCTATGGGACTCACGCAGTTCCATGGATTCGTCGACACCCCGCCGTCCATGAAGCCTATCCTCTGCCAGTTCAGCGTCGACACAAGCCAGATCTTCAGCCTTGACATGCTGATCGTCGTGTTCACATTCCTGTTCGTTGACATGTTCGACACGATCGGCACTCTTGTCGGCGTGACGACGAAGGCAAACATGGTGGAGAAGGACGGACGGCCTCTGCGCATGAACAAGGCCTTCATGGCCGACGCCATCGGCACGGTCGCCGGAGCCTGCCTCGGAACAAGCACCGTGACCACCTATGTTGAGAGCGCCTCAGGCGTGGCCCAGGGTGGCCGTTCGGGTCTGACCGCATTCTCGGTCGCCGCCTGCTTCGTGCTGGCGCTGTTCTTCGCTCCGGTCTTCACCGCCATCCCTGGCTCCGCTGTCTGCCCGGCACTCGTGTTCGTGGGACTGTTCATGCTCAGCCCGATCAAGGACATTCCTCTTGACGACTTCTCCGAGTCCATCCCGGCTTTCCTTACCATGATCCTCATGCCGATGACATATTCAATCTCCAATGGTATCCTCCTTGGTCTTGTGGCCTATGTCATCCTTAACCTTTGCACCGGAAAGGTCAAGAAGATCGGTTGGTTCATGGCCGTTTTGTCAATTTTAGTAATTCTAAAATTCATATTCTTGTAATTAATTATCGCGCAACAAATTAACAATTTTGTTGCGCGATTGTTGATAACTTTAGCGATAAATGTGACCGACAGGCCGAATTATCTGCTAACTTTGTGAAAGTCGGTTCGACTCCCATTGCGGGGATCGGGCCGGCTTTGTAACCTGGATAACCGGTCGGCAATACTTATCGAAATAAAATAAACTGAATATGGATGTAACTGTACGCAAGACCAATGGCTCTTATGAGGAGTACGACAAGGTCAAATTGATGAACGGCATACGCGAGGCCTACAAGACAGCTGGCGAGGAATGTCCCGAGGCTGTGGTTGTCTCGATCGCGGAGAACCTCTACATTTATGACAAGATCACCAGCCGTGAGATCAGGCGTCAGGTTGAGGAGAGCCTGATGTCCATCAACAAGAAGGTCGCCGTGGCCTACATCGAGAAGTTCGACGCGGGTCTGGATCTGCGCAAGAAGCGCGACTTCATCCGCGACTACATCGCCGCGTCCAACGCCGCCACCGGCTCCAAGTTCGATGCCAACGCCAATGTCACCCGCAAGAACATCGTGACCCTCGGCCAGGAGCTCTACAAGGAGAACAACATCAAGCAGAACCGTTACATCATGAAGGACAAGATCAAGGCCCTGTACGGACGCTCGCTCGCGGGCCAGTACATCAAGGATCTTGAGAGTCACGTCCTTTACAAGCACGACGAGAGCGGCACCCCGGGCTATCCTTACTGCGTCGCCATCACGATGTACCCGTTCCTGGTGGACGGCCTCATCAAGCTTGGCGGTGTGTCCGTGGCTCCGACCGACCTCAAGTCATTCTGCGGCGAGTTCATCAATCTGGTATATTCAATCTCCTCCCAGTTCATGGGAGCCGTTGCGACCCCGGAGTTCCTGATGTACCTGGACTACTTCATCCGCAAGGACTACGGTGACGACTATCTTGATCACCTTGAGGACGTCGTGGAGATGAACGCCAAGAAGAGGACGCTTGTGAAAGTCATCGACAACTACTTCCAGCAGGTTGTACATTCCATGAATATGCCTGCCGGCAACCGTGGGTATCAGACGGTGTTCTGGAACATCAGCTACTTCGACGAGAGCTACTTCCGCGGCGTGTTCGGCGACTTCCGTTTCCCTGACGGCTCAGAGCCGAAATGGGAGACCCTTTCCTGGCTCCAGAAGCATTTCATGAACTGGTTCAACGAGGAGAGGAACCGCTACATCCTGACCTTCCCTGTCGAGACGATGGCTCTGCTGACCGACGGCAAGGACGATTTCATCGATAAGGAATATGCCGACTTCACGGCGGAGATGTGGTCGAAGGGACACAGCTTCTTCTGCTACCTCTCCGACAGTCCGGACAGCCTCGCTAGCTGCTGCCGTCTGCGCAACTCGATCACCGAGCTGGACAAGATTGACGAGTCGCACAACCACACCACCCACCAATACTCGATGGGAACAGCCTCGGTGTCAACCGGTTCCAAGTCAGTCATGACAATCAATCTGAACCGGCTCATCCAGCTTGCCACAAGACGCTATTTCCTTGAGAGGAAGGGCATCGTGGTGGACGGCTCTAAGGCGCTGACCAGAGCCGACTATGACAAGAACCAGCTTTATGAATATATCCGCGCGGCGGTGACCGAGGAGACCGAGCGTGTGCACAAGTACCAGATCGCCTTCAACGAGATCATCAAGGACTTCCTCGCGGCCCGCATGCTGGATGTCTACCAGGCCGGCTTCATCGACATGAAGAGGCAGTACCTCACCATCGGCGTGAACGGCCTCACCGACGCCGCCGAGTTCCTCGGCCTTACTATAAACCCTAATCCTGAGTACAACGAGTTCGTGGATGTCATCCTTGAGACCATCAACCGGTCCAACAAGAAGGACAAGACTCCGGACACGATGTTCAACACCGAGTTCGTTCCGGGCGAGAACCTTTCCGGCAAGAACTACAAGTGGGACCAGAAGGACGGTTTCTACGTCTCCCCGAAGCACAACATGTACAGCTCGTACTTCTACAATCCTGAGGATGACTCGCTTTCGATGATCGACAAGTTCAAGCTGCACGGCAACGAGTATGTCAAGCATCTGGACGGCGGCTCCGCCCTCCACATGAATGTGGCCGAGCATCTTACCAAGGATCAGTACCGCCAGCTTCTGAAGACCGCCGCCCACTACGGCACCAACTACTTCACATTCAACTGCCGCAACACCGTCTGCAATGACTGTGGCTACATCAGCAAGGACACCCTTGAGGTCTGCCCTAAGTGCGGAAGCCACAATCTGGACTACCTGACCCGTGTGATCGGTTACCTCAAGCGTGTGTCCTCGTTCAGCGAGATGCGCCAGGTCGAGGCCGCCCACAGGTTCTACAACCACGATGGCTCCAAGGCTGCGGCACAGGAGGAGGCTTAACGAATATGATCAAATATGTTCCTGAGATGACCTCGGTGGTCATCGAGGAGATTCCCGATAGAGTTACCTTGGCGGTTGACATAAGCAACTGCCAAGGTAATTGCATTGGATGCCATTCTCCTTTTCTGAAGACGGATGTAGGTGTTGAATTGACCGAGAAAGTCATTGATTCTCTGGTCGCTGACAATTTCGGGGTGGACTGCTTCCTGTTCCTCGGTGAGGGAAGGGATCCGGAATCTCTGCTGAGGCTGGCCGCCCACGTCCGCTCCAAAGGGCTTGCCGCCGCCTTGTACTCGGGACGGAACGCGGTGGAGGACAAGATATTCGAGAATTTTGATTATGTGAAGGTGGGACCGTACATCGAATCATTCGGCCCTTTGAACTCCAAAACCACTAACCAGCGCTTGTATAAAGTCGCTCACGAAGCGGATTCATATTCATTGATGGACATCACCTCCCGCTTCTGGCATCGGGGCATAGATCAGAATGTTCAGTAGTCCTTGAACCGACACACTCCTTCTCCCCACGACATCTATCCTCGAAACTACTGCGCCAAATCTTTACCAACTTTTTTTAAGGATTACTTAATATTCCAGACGGATGTCGTCGATCCACATGATTGAGTCGGGGCTGCCGGTGAAGTAGTCTCCGAGCATGCTGGCGGCGCAGGAAACTATGATGTGGGTAGGACGGCGGGATGTGGAGACATATTCAAGAGGGATCTCGATCTTTGTCCACCCCATGTCATGATCCGTGACGAATTTGCCGTAGGCGATGACGTTCGGTCCCTTTGGATCGAAGAAGGTGTCCTCCTTTGTGGTGTTCACCTCCACCGGACAGTCGGCAGAGCCGCCGTAATCCTTTGAGCTCCAGTCGCCGAGCGCCATCCACACGATTCCGCGGTCGTTGTCGCCGACCTTGACCTCATCACCCTCCGGGTAGCCTCCCAATGTCTTCTGCTGAATCTTTCCGCTTTTGTACTTGATCCAGGCGGTCAACTTTCTCGGACGCAGGGTGAACGGACGCCCCATCCGGATCTTGCCGCCGGAGATGCCCACGTTACCGGCATATTCACCGGAGAAGACATTGCCGGCCGCGAATTTGACGATGACGTACTGCGACTCCATCTTCAATGAATATTTTCCCTCGATTTTCTCCGTCTCATCCGGCTTTGTGATGGCGTAGCTTGATCCGACGGTCGTCGATCCCTTGTTGCCGCTGCCCCACCATTTGCTCTTGAGGGTAGGATCCGACAGGTCAGGATTGTAGAACGAGTAATATTTTGTGGACTCGGCGTTGCTGAACGTCTCGAAGCCGGAGTTCGGCAACTGGCGTTCCGCCTCCGTGGTGAATCTTTCGGCCCCCGTCACCTCGTCTCCGCTGAAGGCCACACATTCGTAGTCCGTAAGCGGCTCAAGGCCGTCAGCCATCGCGGTGAAGGTGCCGCCGATGGATGTGACGTCTCCGATGTTCCTCCACTGTGTCTCGCCGGTCTTTCTGATGCGGAAACCGTTGTCACGGCCCTCGATGCCGGAAGCCTTCAGCCATGCCACCCTGGTCCACGGCTCCGGACGGGACATGGTGACGGATGTCTTCACCCTTTCCGCGAACAGCGTCCATTCCTGTGTCACGCCCTTGTAGGAAGCCATCACGACGACCGGATTCGAGAAGTCATGCAGCTCCGCGGCGGTCGGATTGTACCTCGTGATCTCCTCCGGGCCGAGTTTCATGGATGTCACGCTAAGTTTCCGCATGTCAATCCCCATAGGTATTTTGAACAGAACCCTAAGGTTTTCAGCGTCGATCACGGTCTCTCCGGTCTGCCCGGCCACGGTGAAGTAGCGCTCCACCGGCTGCTCCGCCCGGATCTTCCAGCCGAAATCCCTGTCGTAGAGATTAAGGGTGAAACTGTAAGGCGAGGACAGGTCGTGTGTGCCGGTCAGTGACACCGAAGGCTCGACGGCCTTCTCGTTGAAGGTGACCCCGGTGATGCTGACGTTGTGGATGTCTGCCGCCTCCTCAAGAGTGACCACAACCACCATGGCGTCTTTGTCGATGCTCACCGATTTGGCGCCCTTGACCTGAAGACTGGTTATCTCTGCCTTGACATCAGGGTATGGTATGTCATTCCTGATGCAGGACAGAGTGGCGATCAGCGCCATAAGAAATGATAGGAGTCTGTAGCACATAGCCTATAGGTGGAAACTTAGTCCGAATGAAATGTCAAGAATGTCAAGCATGAAGCGCACTTTGGAGAAATCCCTCGTCCCCACGACCTCACCGTTCTTGTAGTAGTCGATGTGGTTGTAGGTCGCTCCGCCGATGCCGATCGCCACGTGGGTGCTGATGCTGTTGGTCACGAAGACCATCAGGCCGGGATGGACGGCGAGCTTGAGCCGGTTTGCGATGGCATAGGTGTCCAGACTCTCCTCGTTGTAGGAGAAGGAGGTTCTGGTGTGCGAATAGCCCAGGGAGACATCGGTGAAGACACCGAAGCGGCTGCTCTTGTCCAGCGGGGCGTAGGCGCGGTGGTAAATCTCGGCCTGGATGGAGTGCGAGTCGGCCAGGATGTCATTCAGGGAGAATGAAAGGTCATCGCTGAGCATGGAGAGATCAGCTTTGGAGATACCGCCTTTCGCTGATGAATATTTCGCCCTAAGTCCTACGGAACGATTGTTCTTGTAGGAATAGTCAAGGTAGGGAGAGAATGTCATTATCGTGGCGTTGGCGTCCAGATGCTGGACCAGCATGAGGTACTCGCTGTCATTGCTGAGCAGGTCTACATAGGAGAACTGCGCTCCTGCCGAGAAATCTCCCTTTGGCATGAACAGGCGGTCCGGACCTCGTTTTTCCTCGGTCGGAGCCTCTTTAACTTTCTCCTCGGCCAGGAGGCTGAGGCTCGAAAAGCAGATCATTAAGATTGTCAGCGCTATCCTTTTCATCGGCTACAGGTAATAGTAAAGACTAAATCCAATCGCAAGGAGGTTGACCTTGAAGTTGATCAAGGTCAGGCTCCTGTCGCCTTCCGCGACGCGGTTGTGTGACTGCTCTGTCCATTCGAAATGGAGACCGAGCATGTTCACGCTCACGTCGATGGCAAGCTTGTCCGTGATGAAAGCCATGAATCCCGGGCAGACGTTGATTCCCAGGGCGTTGGAGGTCTCGTAGGAGGCGTTTATCTTGTTGCCGTGTCCGTCCATGACCTTTCCCTGGCCGTAGCTGTAGGAGAGTTGCAGCTCGTTGAACAGTCCCAGTCGCTTGAGCTGTCCGACAGGAATATAGTAGCGTCCGATACCCTGGATCTCAAAGGCGTGGCTTATCTTATGGAAGTTGTTCAGTGACAGGTCGATGTCCTCGAAGTTGACCTTGGCGGAATCCAGCTTGAACATGTTTCTCCTGTAGCCGATCCTCATTCCTACTCCCTTGTTGTCCTTGAGCATGTAGCAGAACGCCGGGCTGACGGACAGGGTGTAGCCGGTAGAGTTGATGCCGTTGACAACAAGCAGCCGCGAGTCATTGTTGTTGTGCAGCATGTAGCTGGCTCCGCCCCCGATCATCCACGTGCCTTTCTTGACGAAGCAGGGCTGGGATGTCAGATCGATGCCTCTGTCCATCTTCTGTCCACGGGCCGTCAACGGCCCAAGGATCAGAAGTACGACAGCAATTAGCCGGAATCCGTTTCTCATGACTATTCGTAGATCAGTTCCATCCCGTCAATCCACAGCTTGCTGCCGTCGTGACCGGAGAAATAGTCTCCGTACATGCTGGCCGCGCAGCTGATGATGATGTGGGTCGGGTAGGTGGTTTTGTTTCTGTAGTCGATAGGAATCGTCACCTGTATCCAGTCCTTAGCCGGATTCGATCCGTCGGACGGGATGATCCTCTCGCCCGAGGCGATGGTGGATTCGTCTGTGTTGTAGTCAACGAACGTGCTTACGTCGGTGGTGTTGACCTTGACAGGACTGTCCGGATCACCGCCGTATTTCCTGTAGTTCCACACGCCGAGGGCCACCTTGATGGAAGCTTTGTCGTAGTTGCCCTTCTTTCCCTCGTCCGGGACTCCGGATTCGGCGCAGTCAATGATTCCTCCGGTGTACTTTACCCACAGACGGAGCGCTGTCGGTCTTGCGGTGAACGGCCTTCCGAAGAAGACGGTTCCGCCTTTCGTGCCGATGGTCTCACCGAAATGCCCGCTGAACAGGTTGCCGGCGGCGAATTTCACGATGACATTGCGCGACTGCAGGCAGACTGACTGGCTCCCTTCCTTGAAATCAGAGGCGTCAGGGTAGCAGATCGCGTACTGTGATCCGACGGACGTGGAGCCGGCGTTGCCGTTGCACCACCATTTCTTCTGCAGTGACTCTTCAGGGGAAGACGGATCGTAGAACGACTTGTACTTGCCGCTTTCGGCGTTCGATGTTGTCTCGAAGCCGCCATTCGGCACTCCCGGAGCGTTCTCGGTCGTGATGTCCAGTGATGACGGGATGTACTCCACCTCATTGGATTCCGTGTTCGTCAGGACGAGGCGGTACTCGTAGGTGGTTGAGGGTGTCAGTCCGGTTATCTCGGCGCTGTAGGTTCCTTCGGCCTCACGGGTCGCTTTCACCTGACGCCACTCCCCGGAGCCTTTTTCCCTGACCTCGAAGAAGACCTTGTCCTTGTCGTACTGGCCTTCGTCCACGTCGGCGTGGGCGGTGAAATGACCGGCCCAGACCTCGTAGCGGGAAGACTGGGCGACACCGGTGGATGTGGCCTCGAAGATGATGTTGTCGTAGATCTCGTTCGTGGAGTCATCCACGAGAAGCTCGAAGGCGAGCTGGCCGTCACTCTCAATGTATTTCAGATTCAGCTTGTATCTCTTTCCCTCCTCGACGGCCTTGATCTCGCCGGACTTGGAGAAGGCCGCGCCGTTCTTCCTGAGTGTGCCCGAGAATGTCCAGAAAAGAGAAGGCTCGAAGCCGGAGACGATGAAGAAACCGTCCTTTCCCTTCTTGGCGGCATCGTAGACGAGCCTGCCGGAGGCATTGTCCGCAGCCAGTCCGACCGAGCAGGTGTAGCCCTCGTTGAAAGCCTCGGCCACGGTGTTGTCAAAAGTGAAGTTGGTGACCACGTTGCAGACCTTGGCCGTAACTGTGACATCGCTGGTCTTGCCGGCGATGATCTTCACGTCAGAGGAGCCTTTGTAGCTTTTCTGGTCCCAAGAGGCCGTCTCGGGAGAGGCCTTGACAATCTCTCCGGCGGCGACATCGACGCGGTAGTCATCGGCAGGCAGCATGATGGCGTCCGGAATCTGTGAATAGACATATTCACGGACCTTGCCGGAGAAGTCGCCTTTGAATATGCTGACCTTCGCTGTCGAGAGCAGCTCTTCCTGGCTCATGGCGGCCTTTGTAGCCGTTTCGCCCATCCTTACCTTAAGGGAGAAGGAGCCTTCCTTGCCAAGGGGAGCGGTCTTGTCAGCGGTGCAGGAGCCGAGGCACAGAAGAGTCAGAGCGGAAGCGAACACTATCTGGATGTTTCTTTTCATATTCATTCCTTCTCCTTGTTAAAGAACCTCAAGTGTGATAGGAATGCTCTTGCGGCAGCCCTTGTTGTCCACCACGTTCATCGTGAATGTGTGGGTTCCCTTGAACGCGAGCAGCGGCGTCTGCGCTCCGGAGAGGTCGAAATCAATCTCGGTCTTGCCGGAAAGAGCCGATCCGTGAGGGAATGGAACGATTGAGAATATTCCCATCGCGGCCTCTGACGGGTTAATCAGGTCGAGGCGCGTTCCGCCCACAGTGTTTACCGAATTGATGAAATCCTCGTTGGTGGAAGCGATGTCAACCGTGAACTTGCGGGTTCCGTTAGGAACCTTTGCCTGCATCGTGAGAGGGAACGCTCCGGTCGCAGGGACAACAACGGCCTTTGTGATGTCGTAGGAGCAGGTGCTGACTAGCTCGATACCGCCGTCACCAGTCGGTGCGTCAGGGTCGAAGCCGTCGCCCTGCTCATCGCCGGCCACGTTGTTCTCAAGTTCCATGTCCTCCACGAGGCCGTCGATCTCAATGGCGAAGGAGACACCTCCTGTCTCGTCAACCTTCTTCATGATGGTGACGATGTGCCAGTTCCTGGCCTTCACGCCGGAGATGGAGGTCTTCATCTTCTGGGTCTTGCCGTCCACCGAGCCTTTGAATGTAAGGGCAAGTGTGGAGTTGTCGCCGTTGACCAGAAAGTAGCCCATGTCGCGGCTGTAGCTGGCCTTGCCGCCGGCGTAGGTGAGTTTGTACTCCAGCGGGGAACCGGACGCCAGTTCGACTGTCGTACAGCCGTCCCCGGTCACTGATTTAAGGAACTCGTCATTATAGCCGACCGTCACGATGGCCTGAAGAAGGGTGCAGGTAAGGGTGGGCAGAGTAGTCTTCTCGCCGGCCTTGATGACAACCTCCTTGGTGACTCCGTAGACCGGGAAACTGAATCTGGCCTGAGGCACCGCCGCGCTTGTGGACTTGGCCTCCAGCCTGTAGGTTCCGGCAGGAAGAGTGATGTCGCCTTCCCCGCGGATCTCGCCGTAGGTCTTCTGCCAAAGAAGCTTGTCGGAATTGTCGTAGAGAGCCACGACGTACTCGTCGCCGGCCGCGTCTGCCCTTGTGGCTACCTTATTGACATCTTCCGAGACCTCAAGAGAGAGACCGGTGAGCGAAAGCACGCCGGTATTGTCCTTGTCACCTCTGCCGTAATTGAAATTGTCCTTCTTGCAAGACATCGCCAAGACGAGGGCGGATGCAAGGAATATGTAAGCTAACTTCTTCATTCTGATTAATTGTTAAGATCAACATCCTCAAGCGTCACATCCTCGACCTTGTCGTCGAAATCGATTCGCAGAGCGCCTGTACCCACGTTGGGCACATCGAACCTGATGGTGTAGCAGGTCTTCGGCGCGAGACTTGTGTCGTAGCTTTTCGTGAAGCGCTGTGTCTTCCCTCCCTGATTCGTGAGAGTCCCGGAGACTGTGATGGTGTAGGCGTCCACGAAGGCCGCCCTGTCCTCTCCCTTAGGGAAGTCGACCTCGGTCCCGGCACCGGTTGTCAGCTTGATGGAGTAGTCCGTGTAGTAGGTCTTGAAGTTGTCGGAGTAGCCCATCCTGACAATCGAGTTGGCCAAAGTGACAGGGATGGTGACATTGGTCGTCCCTCCGCCGGTGACGGAGAATGTCTTCTCTCCGGTGAGGCAAGGCTTGTCAAAGCCCTCGTCGCTTGTCGAGCCGTAGCTTGCCTTCACGGTGTAGTTGCCGGTGAGAAGATTTTCCGACTCGTCGTAGGCCTCAAGCAGGCCGTTATACACTTCGTTGCCGTTGTTGCCGGTTACCACTATCGTGAACTTTCCGATCTGTGGAAGCGTGGTGTAGTCGGACACAAGACTCCTGGTCACCTCGGTTACCTGACCGTCAGGGACGACGGAGAACGAGAGTCTTCCGCGCGCCTCGTCCTGTTGCTTGGAACACGACACCGACAGGAGCGCCAGCGTCAGGATTCCAACCATTGTTCTATTCATCTTCATATTCCTGTATCACTTTTTGATTTTCACTCTTATGTTGTCTATGTAGAGCCAGCAGGTGTTGTTGTTGGCGCCCCAGTTGGTCTCGGGAACTGTCCTCCAGCTTAGTCGTAGAGGAGCGGAAACGCCGGACAACGTGGCGCTGGCCGTATGATTTATGTTTGTGTAGGAGCCAGTTGTCTCGTTGACGGTAAAACTCGTCGGGAATGTGCCGGTGTCATCGCCGCTCTTGAGATTCTCCGGTGTGGTGATGTAGCCGAAGTAAACAGTCTGGGAGATCTTCGGTTTACCCTCCCTGTTCATAGAGTAGTCATACCTGATGTCGAGGCTGACGGTCTTCTTTTCTTTCAGCCCGGACAGGAGCGGCGAGTCCGCCCTGGCGGAGTAGTTGGCCAAGCCGGTTTCCCTGCGGCAGGCTATCCTGATCGCTGTACCGGCCTGCGCCCCAGCTCTGGCAGCACTCCAGCCGGCGAGGAAAGTGTGCGGAGACTTGCTTCCGGCGCTTGAGACACCATATTCATCATTTGAATTAAAACTCTCCACCTCGCTGAAGTCCTCGAAGAATAGATAAGGGCAGTCAAGACGGCAGTCCGATCGGGTTGTGGAGGAGAGATCCGCGAGCGTGACGGTCTCGGACACGATCGCGCTTTCGGATTCGTAGATGACCTTGACCGGCAGTGAGGACATGGATTTGAAGGCAGCTTCGTCAATCGTCTTCATTTGGAAAGAGTCGCCGACCTTTATCAGCGCCCCGTCCTTTCCTTCGAAAGCGAGCGTGTCTGAGGAGGTCTCAGGCCAGTTCCTTCCTTTCGGCAAGGCCAGTTTTATGCTCTGCGGATCCTCTCCAAGGTTGTTGGAGGCCAAAGTGAACCTTAATGTGTAGTATGTCTTGACATCACGTGGCCTTAGCGGAACCGGGGTTACGTGACCTGCCTTGAATGACCTTCCTGCCAGGCGGACGGGCTCCAAAGAAGCCCACTTGCCTTCCGAATAGACGGTGATGTTCATGACATCGCCCTGTGAATAAGCTTCTACCGGCGGGAATATTCCCGCAAGAGCGACCGACGATCCGTCCGCCGACTCTTCCAGAGGGTGACGTAGGGTCAGGGAGATTGCGTTAGTGCCGTCTGACAGGTAGGCCGAAGAGGGATCGGTGACATCCACGGACACCGTTCCGGCCACAGGCTTGGGCATGGTGAACCTGATCTCCGTGATGGGTTCCCCCAAGGCGTTACATCCTTGCGGAATGTAGAACCGAAGGAAGTGTGGCAGATGCTTCATTCTGACCTTCAAGAGGTTACTTCCGTCTATCGGGATTCCTTCCCTGACGGCGGAGAGGGCGGGGCCGGAAACGGGTTCCGCCACAAGGATGTCCACGCCGCCCGAAGCCAGGCCATCCTGGGTCGCCGGGATCCCGAAGCGTGCAGTTCTTCCGCTCACTGACTCCGGAACAGGGTATGTCATGTAGTAGGAATATGTCCCCTCAGCCATCGGAGACGCTAAAGTGCTTGTGAAGCAGGCGGAGGACTCGTCCCGGTCCAGGCCTGACGCCAGCAGGCGGAATTCTTGGCCGGCCAATGCGAAAGTCCCCGTCTGGGATTCCGCCCAGACGGCGGTCTTGTCTCCCGGACGCCAGACAAAGCGTTTGGCAGCCTCGTTGTACTCTGTTTTCGTGGCCACGCCCTGGCCGACAGCCAGAGCGACCTTGACAGGCCCCGGGACAGGGCGCTCGATGTCAATGCCAATACAACCCCACAGCAGAAGCCACGGGGCAAGCAGAACTATTTTCAGAATCTGTCTCAATACCGTTATTTATACACAAATCACAAATGTACTGCATTTTTGGTTATATTCAAAAAACGCACCAGCCCGGACCAGCCAGGCATGCGCGCTTAATGTCATTACCTGCTACTAAGTCTATTTGAAGATGCTCTTGACAGGTCTTCCGAACCAGGCCTGCGGCTGTTTGAGATTGAAGATGTAGGCCATCGTCGACGCGACATCGAATTGCATCACGCTGATGTCGTCGAAGCAGTAGCCCTTCCTGACTCCCTTGCCGTAGATGACAAAAGGTGTCTCCATCTCCTCCATGGTCCTGCCTCCGTGTCCTTTGCCGATGCCACCGTGGTCGGATGTCAGGATGATGATCGATTTGTCCATGATGCCGGCCTGCTCGATCGCGTCCAGAATCTCGCCGATCCATCCGTCGAGCTGTGTCAATTTCGCGTAAAGCGCTTCGGTGTCATGTCCTATGGCGTGTCCGACATGATCAGGATCGTCGAAGACGAATGCGGCCAGCTTCGGCTTCTTCGTCAGAATGTAGTTTCTGGCCGAATCGCTGAGCTGATCCTGGGGAACCGTCTCGTACCGGCTCATCGCCAAGGTGTCGATCAGGTACTTGATGCCGTCCCACTCATAGAAGGCTCCGATCTCGGCGTCAGGATCCTTGTCGCGGAGAAGTTTGAAGATTGTCGGAAATATTCCGTCCTCCGATGTCACGCGGGGCACCAGGTCAGGTGTCTTCGAACCCCACTCGCAGAATCCGTGGATCTCCGGCGATGCTCCCATGAACATCGAGGCCCAGTTGGAGGCGCTGTGGGAGGGAAGTGTGGTTCTTTTCTTCAATGTGTAGGATCCGTTCTCCATCAGCCTTCTCACATTCGGCATGTCAGCCTTGGCCATCGAATAGGATCCCCAGCTGTCAAGTCCGATGAAGAAGACGTGAGATGCCGTCTCCTTCCTGGCGTAGGACGTGAACACCGCGAACACCGCGATAATCAGAGCGATTGTTTTTTTCATTGTTACCAGATTTTGTTCGTTTATGTTCAGCAAATTTACATAAAAAACCCCGAAGAAAGCGCTTCTCCGGGATTTTTCTTGCGAGCCAGCTTCTTACTTCTTTGTCAGTGTCGAGCTGGCGTCGTAGACATAGCTGTACGAGGAAGATGTGTAATAAGCTGTCCAGCCGTTCATTGTGATCACATTGTCGGCGATGGTGGCGACGACAGGGGTCTCCGGCTTGTCATAAGCGCAGAACACATAGTATTCAAGCCAGCTTTGCGGCTCGAATGTCAGGGTTCCGGCCTCGGGGTCAACGGTGGCTTTCAGGTAGCTGTCCTCGTACATCAGTCCGGTGACAGAGACGGTGTTCTCGTCAATCTTGGCGATGGTCACATCGTTTGTGGAGGTGAAGCTCACCCAGTTCTCGCCGTCAAAGATCTCACTTCCCGTGGAGTTCTGGCTGTAGGCGCCGACAATCCCGTCCACAAGACTTGAACCGCTGCCGCCCCAGGTGAACTCTGCGAACTTCTCTGTCTTGTAACTGTAGAACCAGACGGATCCGCCTTTGCTCTTGTCGCCGTTGAATTGCGAGTAGTAGTCACTTCCGCTTGTCGCCGTGTAAAGCTGGATCCATCCGTTGTCCTCCTCGATGCCGGCCTCTACCCAGATGTTAGGCAGGTACGGCTCGTAGTAATTGAGGATGCTGATGGAAGTGTCATCGTTGACGGAGAACTCCAGGTCGTAGCCTTCGACGTTGTACCAGTCCTTTAATGTGTAAGTGCCGTTGTCCCAGGCAATCATCGTGACCGGCCAATTGTTGCCGGCTCCGTCATCGAATGTCCCGTCCGCTCTCCAAGCCTCCTTTTTCTCTATTACAAAAGTAGCTGTCGCAAGCTCTGAGTCACTGAACGCCTCGTCGTCGCTGACGGCCTTTAGTGTAACGGTGTAGGTACCTGTCGAAAGGTTTCCAATCATTATCTCGGTCCCCGTGATGTCCCATGAACTTTCTTTCCCTCCGTTAATGGAGATTGTCAGGACGTAATGTGTGGCGTTAGGTACTTCATCCCAAGTCGCCACCGCGCCACCATTTACAAGGACGGTCAGCTTCGGGGTAGCCAGTTGGACAATCGCCGGGGTCCTCCCGCTGATCTCAGCCACAGGGGACTTGCTGTAGTCTCCCTCGAAAGGGCCGTACGCCCAGACGGTGAACTTGTAGTCTGTGTTGTCCTTGAGACCGGTCAGGACGGCCACTGTGCCTTCTGTGACACCTCCGGTGACTTTATCACCTTCTGGATTCAGAAGCTCATAGGCGTACTGTGTGGCGTTCGCCACCTTGTCCCAGTAGAATGTCAATGAACTGACTGTCGCCTGATAGAGGCCGGCTTCCGGGGCAGGAAGCGGTGTCAGTACGGTGTCGTCATCCTTGCAGGAAGAAAGGACGCAAAGAGCGGAAAGCAGGAATATGCCCGCGATGTGGCTCAAATTTAATGAATATATCCTTTTCATTTTATTCGGTCTTAAGATCATGGTTTATTTGCCAGGTGCGGTGACATCAGCCGGCCCCCAGTACATGTTGATGTATTCCCAGCCATCGTAGGAGGAATCCTCGCAGTTGATGTAGCAGGTAAGGTAACCTGTTGGTTCGGTGGCTCCGTCCATTATGATGTTGGTATAGGTTGTTGTCCTGTAGACAGAAAGACCGGTGATCTTGCAGGCTGCTCCGGCCGGAGTCCACTCCAGCCAGTTCCCGTCAGCGTCGCGCAGACTCCAGTACTTGAATCCATCATCTGACGGCTCCTCGGCGTAGTGGTCCAGAGGGCTTAACTCTCCCTGCCAGGTGCTCAGGTCATCGGCCTTGAAGTCCGGATTCAGGATCGTGTAGCTGAGGTCGATACCGGTTCCGAGGAAATTCTCGATGCGGAATCTGTTCAGCCCCTCAAGCCAGTAGATGTCAGAGAATGTGGAGACATTCAGGATTGATGAGAACCAGAACTGGGCGTTGTTGACGACTTTCTTCCAGCTTGACACGAGTACTGTGGCGGAGAACACGTCTGAACCGTCGTGGACAGTGTATGGGTTGACATATTCATCGGCCAGCCGGATGGTGAATCTCTTTTCCTTCTGGATCTCTATGCCCTCGAAACTGACGGTCAGTCTGGCAGTGGCCTCTCCGGCTTGGAATTCCACCGTGGAAGGAACCTTGAACACCTCGTCCTTCGCCTCCACGATCACCGGGATGCTGGCTGCGTTGTCGGCTTTGAGTCTCCCTATCTCGAGGGTGACGCTGGTGCTTTCTGAACCAAGAATATACTCAGATGGATTGCTGGACAGGAAATATGCCTCCATACAATCCCGCGAGGGTTCCGGACCCGGTTCGTAGCCGTTCTCCGAGCATGAAGTCATGGAGAGGCACAGGACGGAGGCGGCCGTGTAAAGGATGTATTTGATATTCTTCATATTCATAAAAACTTGGATTGTTGTTAATCAGCGAGTATGGTTCCTGACGGATCCGGATTAAGGATCACGCCCTGGTTGTTGTCCTTTTCATATTCCGGAATCACATAGTTCATCCAAGGGGCCGTGTAGCCCGCCTTGGAGTTAAGACGTTGTGAGGAGAGCCAGTTTGAGCCTTCGTAAATTCTTGTGACAGGCAGTCCCAGACGTTTGTAGGCGAAGTAGTTGATGCCCTCGCCCCAGAATTCGATGCGCCTCTGGATCATCAGTTCGGTGATGAACGAGTCAAGGTCAGTGGCCTCGCAGACGTAGGATCCGTCGGTGTAGCGGTAGGCGTTGAGGAAAGCGGCCATCTCGTTTGCCGCGGCAGCCACGCTTTCCGTGTGGGCGATCGCCTCGAAACGGATGAAGTACATCTCCTCGACCCTCATTATAGGGAGGGATGCGATGAGGCCGGTCTCGATGGTGCTGATAGAGCCGCTTCCGGGGCGGAACTTAAGATTGGTGTAGGCCGGAAGCTTTGACCAGTCGCCGCCTTTGAGTTCGGTTCTGTATTTTTCCGGGATGTCCGTCTTTCCGGCGTCTTCCGGGGCGATCCAGCTGTTCTTGCGCCAGTCCTTGTCGGAAATCTTGTCGTACAGGGACTTGCCTATCATACGGAACGCCTTGCCGTAACGAGCCATACCCCAGGTAGGCTCGGATGTCATCTGGGCGATGAACGTGCAGTAGTAGTAGCCGGTGTTGACCTCTTCCTTGGAGGTGACGTAAGTCCCGAGCATCCAGGAGGACTGAGGCGTGTTGAAGCCGGTCTTTGAGTTCATCCACTGATCCTCTGTGAGAGGAGTGTTGCCGCCGGCGATGGCTTTGCGGGCATATTCGGCGGCCTTTGCGTAACAGTCCATGGCGGAGTTGATTCCGAGGTCGTCGTAGCCGTCGGATGCGCCCTCCGCACTCATCTGCTTGGCCAGAGCGTCAGGCTCCCTGTCGAAACGGCTTGCCAGGTCAAGCCACAGACGTGCCTTCAGTCCGTAGACAACAGGGCGGTTGATGTGGGCCTTGGTGGCCTGCTCATAGCCTTCAAGGTATTTCTCCGCGCGGTTGAGGTCTGTCATTATGAAGCGGTACATCGTGTAGAACGGAACGCGCGGGTTGTTGCTCAGATCCGTCTTAGAGGTCTTCTCGTTGACAATCGGGACAGTCAGCCCCACAACTCCCATTGACTGCGCTTCGGAGTTGAGGCTCTCGACCTGGGTCGTGCGGTACTCGAAGCATGTGGAGAGCTCCATATAGAGCATGGCGCGGAGTCCGAGAGCCTGTCCGAGACAATGTACGGCCTTCTTCCCGGCGTTTTCCGGATCAGGAACAAGGGCGATGACGTTGTTCGTGTTCTTGATGAACTTGTAGTAGTAGAACCATGAGTAGTAGGCGGCGTAGCGCAGTCCGGATCCGCTCTCGATGTGACTCCAGTAGTCATAGCCGGAGTCGTAGACAGGAAAATCCTCGCCCATGACCTCACGCATGAACAGCTGGCACGGATAGCCCCAGTCGTTTGTGTTGCCGGATGACCCCCAGGTGTCGTAGTCCATGTAGAAGGATGAAAGGCCGTTGAGCATGTACTCCATCGAGGAGCTTGACTTCTCTATGGATTCCGGGGTGGCCTCTGTCTTTGGCAAGGTCTCCTCGATGCAGCCTGTGGTGAGGACGGTCAAGGACACTGCGCAGAGGGCTCCCAGAAGTCTGATGATGTTATTATTCATATTCATTGTCTCCTTTTAATTAGAACTGTAACGTGACTCCTCCTGTTATCATACGCACAGGAGCGTAGGCGCTGGTGGCCGTCGTGCCCCAGAAGCTTCCGCGCGGGTCGAATCCCTTGCGCTTGCTCCAGTAGTAGAGGTTCTCGCCGGCGGCGTAGACGCGGATCTTGCTCATTCCTAGCTTCTTCACGAGCTTTTCCGGAAGGGTGTAGCCCAGGTTGATGTTCTGGAGTGTGAGCGTGGAGGCATCGGTGACGAACCTGTCTGACATCGAGCTGGCACTGTCATCCACATCCTGGATGGCGAACTGGAACCGAGGGATGTCAGAGTCGGTGTTTGTCTCAGACCAGGCCTTCAGCAAGTCCTTGTGGAAACTGTTGCCTGTGTTCTGTACGTTAGGGTTGCGCATAAGGGCTGCGTAGCCATAGTCGGCGGCCTTGCCCCCGATGCTGTAGTTGAGGTTGACGGAGAGGTCAAATCCCTTGAATGTCAGTGTCGTGCCAAAACCTCCGTAGAGATCCGGGTCGGCGTCGCCACAGTTGAATTCCGTGCCGTAGCTGAAGGTTGTGGTCTTGGTCAGATCTCCTGTCTCACTGTTTCTGACGTACCACTGGGACTGGCCGTTCTCGTTGACCCCGGCGTATCTCTTCAAGTACAGAGTGTGCAGCGGAAGCCCTTCTCCGTGGAAGTAACCCCCGTAGACATACCCTGCGTGACCGTCCAGGACAGAACCTTTGTTGTCCTCGTTCAGCATCGTGATCTTGTTCTTGTAGTGTGTCGCGTTAAGGTTGACGTTCCAGCTGAAATCTCTCTTGCGGATGATGTCCAGACTCAGATCCAGCTCGACACCGTTGTTGAGCATGTTTCCGACATTGTCGTAGGAGCCGCCGTAGCCGCCGGAAAGCGGAACATAGACGAAGCACAGCATGTCGGTGGTCTTTCTGCTGAAGAACTCGGCGCTACCGGTGAGGCGGCCTTTGAATATGTCGAATTCCACACCGGCGTTGAAGTTGCTGTTGGTCTCCCAGGTGATGTTCTTGTTGCCGATCGTGCTGAGGGCCAAGGATGGCTCACCGTTGAAGTAGTTGATGGAGTAGGTGTCGGTGTAGCGGTAGTCTCCGATGGAGTCGTTGCCCTGCTGCCCCCATGAAGCCTTGACTTTCAGCATGTCGATCCAGGAAACATTGAACCAATCCTCCTTGCTGGCGATCCAGGCCGCTCCGACCGAATAGAAATCACCCCAGCGGTGGTCAGGATGGAAGCGTGATGACGCGTCGCGGCGGTAGGATGCGGACAGATAGTATTTCTCGTCCAGATTGTACATGGCCCTGCTGAACCAACCCTCGGTGTTGTACCTGCTGGAAGATCCGGCGTTCTCCTTGATCTTGATGGCCGCGCTGAGTTCCTGCGCGTTGAAATAGGAGAAGAGTCCCTCGCGATCGCCGCTCATCCATTCGTCGCGGTAGTCGTAGTTCTCATGTCCGGCCATCACGGAGACATTGTGGCGTCCGAACTGCTTGGTGTAGTTCACAATCTGCTGGAAGTTCAGGGCGTAGACTATGCTGTTGTACTTGTAGACATAACCGCCCGGGTAGGCGGTCTTGCCGTAGCCGTAGAATCCCTGTTGGGTGGATGTGTAGTGTGACTCTCCGCTTGTGACAGTGCCGTTGACGGTGACTTTCAGACCCTCGAAAGGAGTCAGGTCCGCATAGCCTGTGAGTGTCAAGGTGTTGCCGATTGTCCTGTCGGTGTTCAGGGAGTTCTCCTGCAATGGATTGTTTCTGGAGAGAACCGGACGGTTGAGTCCGCCGAGCTCACCGGAGCCGTAGTCGTACATCTTTCCGTTCTCGTCGGTCATGATGTTTCCGTCCCCGTCACGCAGGTAGACAGGGTAGATCGGCGCCATCGTGTTAGTGATCCCGAACAGGGACGTGCCGGAGCCTTCGTCCACATCGTCGGAGGTGCTGTGGGCGTAGTTCATGTTCGCTCCCACTTTCAGCCAGTCCTTGGCCTGATAGTCAGCCTTGAGGCGGATGGTGGTCCTTTTGAAATCAGAGTTGTAGACTATGCCCTGATTGTCGAGGTAGCCTATGGAACCATAAAAATTCAGATTCCCGGTGCCTCCTGTGAGGCTGAGGTTGTACTCCTGACGGAGACTGTGCCTGAACGCCTCGTCAAGCCAACTGTCCGGCGCCGCCGTGTAGACGTTGCCGTTGTAGTAGAGTCTTCTTCCCTTTGTGGCGTGTGGATTCATCCTGCCGTTCGTTCCGATGAGATACTCCCCGTCAGGGACGGTGTAGGTGAGGTAGCCGAGTCCGCCGTCGGCGGTCGCCCCGCCAAGGTTGGCGTTGGCCTGTCTGTGAGCCTCGTAAGGTGTCATTCCACGGTCACGCATGTAGTAGTTGTAGAGGGCGGACCAGTGCATCTCGTAGTACTGCACCGGATCCTTCACGTAGTCGTAGTCGATTGTCGCGCGGCTGTTGACGCTCCAACGGCTGTCCAGAGTGATCGTGGCCTTTTCGGACTTGCCTTTCTTCGTGGTGATCATCACGACACCGTTGGCTCCTCTGGCTCCGTAAAGGGCGTTGGAGGCGGCGTCCTTGAGTACGGTGATGTTCTCCACATCGTTAGGATTCAAGTTGTTCCAGCCTCCGTCGTAAGGAGCTCCGTCAACGATGATCAGAGGGGATGTCCCGGCATTGATGGAGCTGAATCCCCGGATGGCCATCGAAGGGGTGGCGGTAGGGGAGCCGGAGCTGTTGGTCATCTGAAGGCCGGCCACCTGGCCTTGAAGTCCGCTGATCACGTTCGTGAGCTGCTTCTTCTCAAGGGTCTCGCTCTTCACTACTGCCGCGGAGCCGGTGAAGGAGGATTTGGTCTGCTGGCCGAAAGCAACGACGAGAACCTCGTCAAGCTGCTGATGGTCAGTCTTTAGCCTGATTGCCATCACGGGCTGAGGGTCGAGTTCGACCGAGAGCATGCCGATGCAGGAGACGGTCAGCTTGTCGGAGGATTTCACACCGCCGAGGGTGAAATGTCCGTCCACATCCGTAATCTCTCCCTTCAGGGTGCCTTTTACCATCACTGAAGCGCCGATGACCGGTTCCCCGTTCTCGTCGATGACGGTACCTTTAATGTCTATGCTCTGGGCCGACGCGAACTGTAGCGCGGCAAAAAACATAAACAAAAACACAAAGATTTTTCGTTTCATACGTTGATCGATATTAGTGTTGTTGATTGTCTATTATTATGTGATCAGTCGGATTTTGTCGTCATTCCGGCTGACGGGAGGATGAACCCCACCTTGTCCTTGTCAGACCACAGCCAGACTGTCCTGCTGTCGGTTCTGACGACCTGGAGTCCGCTGAAACTGAAGCCGGCCACGCCCATGTTGCCGGACACTGTGCCGTCAACGCCGGAGGAAGACGATGGCATGGCGCTGAGTTTCACGGTCACGTCCTTGGTTCCTTCGTTGTCGGAGATCCGCAGGATGCCTTTCCGAGGGTTGCAGTAGTACTGGTGCGTGTTCTTAAGGAAGGTGAACACAGGATTGCCGTCCTTGTATATTCCCAATCCTACGGTGGCGGAGAACTCGTCCAGCGAGTGGTCTTCTTCCTTGCCGCCCTTGCATCCGGCCAGGAGTGTGGCGGCAAGCGCCAGAGCGGTGAGCAATTTAAGAGATGATCTCATAATCTATGAATATTCAAGGGTTTGCTATAGTATGATGTTGATGAATCTGGTGAAATATTCCTTCCCCCCGTCCGGCGTTGTCAGAACGGCCTGGACATAATGCTCGCCCTTGCCCAGTTTGGTGTAGCCGTCGCTCTTCGCTCCGTCGATGGTCCATTGGATGTCGCTCACCTCGCCGCAGTCCACAAGCATCATGAGGAAGGTGTCCCCGGATGTCGGCTTGGCATTGGAAAGCCCTATTCTCGGGAAACCGCTACCTGTTTTTTTTGTCTCCAGGGTCAAAGTCATTTTTGTGTTTTTGTTGCCGGTGATCGTGATATCGTAGTCCTGGCCATCTTTAAGAAGAGGAATGTGCGCCTCCGTGGAGTTCAGCCCTGTGAGGCTGCCGGCGGCCTCCGCGCTCCCCGGGGTTCTCCAGACCACTGACCACGATGAGGAGACATCATCTTTCCAACTGAGCAGAATGTCGTGCTGGAAGGCGGTGGATTTGATTTCGCTGATGTCGCCGCCTCGTTCGCTCACGGACAGTTCCACTGAGCCTTCCGCCGCATTCAGCCTTATAGACGGCAGTTCCACCATCGTTTTCTTGCCGCTCGCCGCCAGGAAACCGGATTCCGTGCCGGTGTAGATGGCTGTCACTTTCCTGCCGCCCGGGAAGAAGCAATGGGTCGGCATATACACAGGGGCGTAATCGCCTTTGGAACTCGGGTCGGAGTACAAGATCCTGTAGCGCTCGTTCCCTTTTGCGATGTTCACAGTGTTTCCGAGCCAGCTGTTGCTCTCGTTTATTACATGATAGACAAGAAGCCCCCAGTCGGAACCGCGTCCGTAGTAGTCAAGATACTCTTTCTTGTCCCATACGGTCTTTCCTGCCCCGCGGCATTCCAGCAGGAAGTAGTCACCCTCTGTCTCCGTCTTGACGAGGTAGCCTTTGCCTTCGGTGACCGCCGGCAATGTGTAGTTGCCGGAAGTCTCCAGCACCTCAGGCTCCGCCCATCCCATCATCCATCTTTCGAGTATGCTCAGAGCTGGCGGGGTGCGGCTTTCGTTGTTGTAGGTTCCGTATGCCATCTGAGAGAAGTTGCCGGGGACTTCGCATTTGGAATCGTTGCCGCCTTTGGTGTCGTAGAAGTCCGGCCACCCAAGAATGTGTCCGAATTCATGGCAGAAAGAGCCTATCGCGGCGAGAATGTTCACCCCTGTCGAGGCCGGCTCAAGCTCCGAACTACAGGCATAGCCTTGGATGGTGACACCGTCGAGGGACAGTCCGCTCAGCGGGCCTCTGTGAGGCCAGATCCCTTCGGGGTCGCCGTCGCTCTTTGCTCCTCCCGAATAGTAGACGAAAATGTCGCGCGCCCTGCCGTTCTCGGCGAATTGGCTGAAATCCACGTCGTTGTCGGCTAGTCTGGCGACCTCGGAGACCATGTCCTGCGGTCTGTCCTTGTACCATGACCTTTTCTTTGAGAGTCTGTACGGCCCCGCCACGGTGAACTCAGGCTTGAACTTTCCGTTGGAGTTGTCGGAATAGTACTTCCCGACACTTCCCGTAGCTCCGCCCTTTGTGTAGTTCTCCGAGTTCAGCAGATCGTTGAACGCCGCGGCGTTTCCCAGAGTGAACGGCCGATCCGGAAATTCGGCGAGAAGCACCAGTATCTTCTTGTCACCGACCGGCTTCCATGATGTGCCCCCCAGACACGGCGGTGCACCGTCAAGCCCGGATCCGGCGCGGGTGGAGATTGAATATGTCCACGTCCCAAGGCGCTTCTGCCACTCGTCCTGTTCTCTGGGCAGGAGTCCCTTCCGCAGCGAGGATCCAAGGATCCGGCGCTCTGAGTCAGTCAGTCTCGCTACGGGTTTCGCCTTGACACCAGTCGGTGCCAGCCTCCCTTTCTCGTCCAGTCTGGCGAAAGCCCAATCCCCGTCGGAGTCCACGGCCAGAGAATATCCTTCTTCCGTTGTGACGTAGTGGCGGAACTCATCCCCATGGACACGGATCCTGATCGTGGTGCCGTCACTTTGCCTCACAGTGACGACCCCGGGTCTGGCCGGTCCGGCAAATGCGGAAGAGAATGCCAGCGGCATTCCCAACAATAAAAGACAGAAAAACCGAATGATTAACTTTTTAAATGTCATGTCTTTAGCTTTATGTCATGTGATTGCGTCCAGGAAAAAAACTCATAGAACAGTTTCCTGAAGAGTACCAAAAACCACCCACAATATCAATATTTTTTTACAAATAAACAACAGTTTTGATGAGAAATTATTCATCTAAAGAATATTTTCGCGACTGTGCCGGAGCACCTTCCCCTTCTCTGCCGCTTATCTTTTGTCCGCCTACTCAGGTACGTCATCTTGTGTTGGACAGTGACAAGAAAAAGCGACAAGGAACTTTTTGATCCTTGTCGCATCTTCGTGGCTGTAACCGGAATATACCCATCGGTCTAAATGTCTTTTCTCATCAGTCATGTGCCACCGGCACACTCCTTCTTCCAAAAGAGAGCTATCCTCGAAAATACCGCCAAATCTTTACCAACTTATTCATTAACGCTTACTTAAAACGCGAACTTGTAGCCGAAGCAGAGAGTCGCGACTTTCGGGTTCTGCCATGCGAGGGACTTGAGCATGGTGCCGGATTTGTCCGTGTCGATGTCCAGCTCGTTGTAGTAGTTGTACATGAACCGGAAGTCAAGTGCGTGCCGCAAGCTCAGGATCCATTCCAGACCGAGGGCTCCGCGGACACGGTTGACGTAGGCGTGGGTGTAGCCGAGGAACTCGTAGCCGCTCCACGTGCCGGTGGATGAGTCGTAGTTGGCGTCGCACTTGGGATCGTTGAAAGTGTTCCGCAACTCGATGTAGGCATAGGGCTCCACTGTCCGGAATCCTCTGTATTTTACCATCAGCCTTGATTTGAGTTCCAGATGATTGGGAACCTCCTGATAGTGATTCACACCATAGGCCTTGTGGGTGAGCTGAAGCCTTTCCCGCAGCGAGAAGCGCCAGTAGCCGGCGTCAACCATGCCGGTCAGATTGCCGGCCACCCTGTGACGGGGCTTGAATTTGCCTGTGGAGTTGGCATAGTGGCCGATGAATGTGTAGTCGGCTCCGGCCTTGAGGTACTTGTTGATCTTGTAGGATGCGCCGAGGGCGAACTGATTCCTTTCAATGCCCGAGAACGAGTCCTTGGTGCGTAGCTGGTACTCGGCGTTAAGGTGGAAGCCTTTGGAGACCTTCCAGTCAGCCTCCGCATAGACGCGGCCATTGATTTCCTGTGCGGATGCCTCTGTGTTTGAATAAGCCAGCATAGCGAGCAGGAGAAACACACTGGTTGAGAGTTTGGCTAATCTGTTCATGAATCCTATAAAGTTTGATTATCGATTAGTTGCTTGTCCCTTATGATGGAGTCAAGTGTCGTGTCGGCACAGGACTCTGTGTTGTAGTAGATTTTGATGTAGGCGGAGTCCTTGAGGAAGTCTATGTTGCCGATGGTGACATCGACAGGAGTTATCCCGCATCGTTCCTCAATGTCCTTGAAGAGTTCGTCACGTCGCTCCGGTACAATCAGGTCTATCCTGTCGTAGAGGATGATCTTTGAAGCTGACCTTCTAAGGCCGCGGCTGTTCTCCAGCACCAGTATCAGGATGATGGACAAGGCGTTGGCTGCCAAGGCAAGAAGCACGTCACCTGAGCTGAGAGCATAATGAGGATTGTTGTCCGGAACACCGGCGACCACGTACAGTGGAGTCAGACCATTGACGGCGGCGATGGCGATGATGACAAACAGATAGGTCATCTCACGGATCGGGACGGTCTCCGTCCTGTAGCGGATCACTCCGAAGATCGCGAAAAGTCCGAGGGTCAGACCTACCCCGACATCCACCCTGCCCATCGCATAGAGCAGTAGCAGCATCGCCGAGGAGAAAGTCAGGAATGTGAACACATAGTCTTTCCTGCGGCTCTTCGGGTAGTACAGCAGCCTGACAATCACCCAGCAGGACAAAAGATTGAGGAAGAACCTTATCGCAAGTTCCGACAGGCTCTGCGCTGTACTCATCACCGGGTCGGTGAGCGTCTGGATTCCGAGCAGTTCGCTTTCGTCTAAAGCGGTCGGCGTAAAACTGGATTGTAGCATATTGTGTAGCGGTTTTTGTTCAGTTTGTCAATAAATCTGATTTTGGACTTGAATCTGCCCGGAAGTACTTTCGGGTCAGTGAGTGCGACTCCGAGGCAGTACTTGCTGACCCTCATCGGCTTGACCCGATGTTTGAGGAGAATGTCTTTCATCTTGCTTCCAAGCCTCCCGTCCTGTTTGATCTCGATGATCGCGGCGGTGCCGAGACTGGCCTCCGATGAGGTACGTAGATTCTTGAATGTCACCGAAATGTCTATCGTGAGCCTCTCGGTGAGATTGTTGTTCACCAGTGTTATGCGATTGAACATTGTCTCCACGGACGGGAAGATTTCACCGCTTTGATAACACGAGTGGGAGGCCAGCCACAGACATGCTTCCGGATCTTCCCGGAAGTCATGGAAATCGTCCGGAGGCACTCCGACACGCTTCTTGCGTGTCCTTGAGTGGTTGTTCTTTTTCTTGACCTCAAGAAAGCAGAGACCGGAACCGAGGTAGACACGGGTGCGTATTTTCTGCCTGACGAGTTTCCCTCTGCGATGCTCTCGGAACATCCTGAGGTCGGAAGTGTCGAAGTAGATGCTGTCGTAGGCCTGGATCCGTTCCCCGTCTGACTCAAAGACAAGGTAGCCTTGTCTTTGAGCGTCTTCCAGTATTTCCCTGAGCAGCAGAATGTCAGTGACGTACTTTGTGTCGATGCGGTTCATGAGCCTTATGGAGTCCATCCTCTCAAGTGTGATGGGATCGAAGCGATCAAGAAGGCTGCGGTCAATCTCCAGAGGTCGCGACGGAATATTCATACACCTTGCATCGTTTGAGTTTCCCCTTGGAGTCATAGACATATTCAGTCTTTTTCCGGCCTAACTCGTTGAATTCGAATTTCCGGATGTTGTCGAGTCTGTTCGCGGAATTGTAGGTCAGCACGCGTTCCAACCTTCCGTCCCTGGAATATTCATACCGCTTGCGCCACTTCTGCCCTTTGCGGTCATATTCAGCCTCCTCAACCTTCTTGCCGTTCTCGTTGTAGATCGTCAGATGGTCGAGTACTTTCTGGTTGGATCCTGCGTCAATGTTCCATTCCCTGACGGTCAGGTTACTTTTCGTCGCTTTCATGTCCTGCGCTTCCAATGAAATGGCGTAAAGCGACAAGATGATGACTATGAGTGATTTAATTCGCAAATTCCTGAATATTGCTGTATGCCGTCCTTCTCCCTGGCCGCCGCGTCCAGCCTCGCTGGATGTGACGGCATTGGCTGCTTCGCTTTCGGGAAAAAGTGTTTGTCAGTGGAAATGACTTCGCCGTCTTCGGGCTTTTCGTCAACGGCGTCCGTCTGATCCCCAGCCGCTCTTAGTCCACATGAATCGTGCCTGGCCGCCGGCAGATCTCCGTTGAAAGCCTTTGTTTACATGAATTGTGTCTGGCCGCCGGCAGATCTCCGTTGAAGGCCTTTGTTTACATGAATTGTGTCTGGCCGCCGGCAGATCTCCGTTGAGAGCCTTGCGGCGGACGACAGAATTTCACCATATGGCCGCATGCGAGGGGGGCTTTGCGAGCGTCGGATGCAATTCTTTCCGCCCTTTTGCTGTCAAGTGCCCATTTTCTGGACAGAATTTCAGCCAGAAGCATCTTGGAGTGTCTTTACATGCAGAACTGTTGCGGTAGGGGAAACACCTATTCTTCTCCGAGAATCTGGGAGGTGTGGTCTTTGGTGTTGACCTTGCCGATGGCGTCGGTGATGATTCCATCGCCGTCTATCACGTAGGTCGTCCTCAGGGTTCCCCACGACTCCTTGCCGTAGAGTTTCTTGAGTCCCCAGGCCTCGTAGGCCTTCAGGATGACGCAGTCCGGATCGCTGATCAGATGGAAGGGGAGTGAATATTTCTCGATGAACTTCCGGTGGGAAGCCGGAGAGTCCTTGCTGACCCCGAGTACCTGATAGCCAAGCGACAGATAGCGGTGGTAGTTGTCCCGCAGGTCGCACGCCTCCGCCGTGCAGCCCGGAGTGCTGTCCTTAGGATAAAAGTAAAGTACAAGTTTATGTCCCTTGAAGTCATTGAGGCTGACCTCTTTGCCATTCTCGTCCGTACCCACGAACTCCGGCGCCTTTGTTCCAATCTCCAACATATTCCTGAATTTCTATAATTTCTATATTCCTAAAAGTCGTCCTTGCCTTCCTCGATCAACTTGACAAGATCCTCGATGTCCTCGTTGGCTATGCTTGGATCAAACTCATCAGGATCGAATCGCTCGCCTTTCTCCAGCCCGAGCCACTCTTCGAAGGAAGCCTTCTCTTCCGGGTCATCGACCTTGCCGGACAGGACATCAAGCATCCGCGCATAGCCCCACACACCTCCGACATCCTCAGGAGGACAGGCTCCCTTCCCCGATGTCACTTGAATATCCTCGGCCGCGCACGGTTCGTCGCTGATCGATGTGACTTTGATGTTATGGATCCAGCTATCCCCGAAGTCATATTCCCAAATGATCTTGCTGCCTTTCAGTGGCAGAACGTCCTCGACAGTGACGCTCATCTCGTCGATCTGTCTGTGGTTGAAGTCAAAACCGAGCCTTTCATTCTCGTCGATGTTGCTTTTCGATGTGTAATCCACATTGCCTTGGGTGTACTGGGAAAGATGATATCCCGCCCAGCCAACCGCTGGGATGAGCATCTCGGACAAATTCCCCAGCCAGAGGTTTGACGGCACCCTAAGCCGCCTGAACACCTTGACCGGACACTGCTCGATTGAGATGTAGAGTATGTAAGTCTTGGACGGCCTGCCAGAGTCCACAAGCCGGTTGGCCTTGGTCTTTATCCCGTCCTCGTCCGTGGTCTTTCCGTTGCCCTTCGCTGCGGTCTTTCCGCCGCCATTCGCTTCGGACCCTCCACCGCCCTTCGCTTCGGTCTTTCCGCCGCCTTTCGCTGATGAAAAGCCATTAGCCTTAGCCTGCATCATGTCGAAGAACGAAATCATGAACGAGATTTCCGCCTCCGACACCCCAGAATAGCTAGCGCAGATCGCTTTCCTGAGTTCTTCCTTTTTTTTGTCAGTCATTGTCTTTGAAGAATTTTATGCAAGATAATGAATTTATTTCAAGATGCTGTTTGCCAATCATAAAATAAACCGTTTGTTGACCTTTAGAGCAACAGGGACATTGTCAAAGAAAAACTGGAATTGCGCGCCCTCTCCTCCGCGAGCGCCTTTCCCGCAGATTCCCGCCCCCATCGTCCCGCCAGCTCCTCCGCGAGCGCCTTTCCCGAAGATTCCCGCCCTCATCGTCCCGCCCTTTCCTCCGCGGGCGCCTTTCCCGAAGATTCCCGCCCTCGTCGTCCCGCCAGCTCCTCCGCGAGCGCCTTTCCCGAAGATTCCCGCCCCCATCGTCCCGCCAGCTCCTCCGCGGGCGCCTTTCCCGAAGATTCCCGCTCCCAACGTCCCGCCCTCTCCTCCGCGGGCGCCTTTCCCGCAGATTCCCGCCCTCATCGTTCCGCTTGTGTCTTCGCGAGCGCCTTTCCCGAAGATTCCCGCCCCCAACGTCCCGCCAGCTCCTCCGCGAGCGCCTTTCCCGCAGATTTCAAGCCTGTTTGTGCACGAGAGAATGTAGGAGGCGTTATTCAGGGTCTTCTGCGGAAAGCCCGCGTTGATGACGGAATTTCATTGTTGAGATGTCTACAAAGGGTTTATCTCGGAGTTCTGCTGCAATTCTGTCGCCACATTTGCCGTAAAACGCCTTATTCCACGACAGAATTGCAGCCGGAAGCCTGTACGGACATGTCCGACCGCAAATCTGTCGGTCCGTCCCATCAAGGGATCAAGCCTGAAAGTAGGTTTTTCGTAATCCTTAAAAAACTTGGTAGTCTTTGGTTGTCTTTTCGGTCTGGATTTCTCATCGGGTCATGTGCCATCGGCGCAATTCTTTTTCCCCCATGACATCTATTCTCGAAAATACTGCCTAGTCTTTACCAATTTATTCTTTAACGCTTACTTAGGAACTTGAAACAGTCGGGAGAGACTGTCTTAAAAGTAAAACTACCCCTTGTGAGGATTGAGAACCCCCTGTAGGGGCATATTTTTCAGCTCTCGCCGGGACTTTTCAGACAGTCGGTGGGGAGGGGAGAGGCACAAAAATACGAACAAACTTGCTTGTTCGGTAAATTTGTTCGTAAAAAAATGGTCAATTGGTGTTTGGTTAGTGTTTAGTGGAGATGGGCGGAGTCGAACCGCCGTCCAAACAACGCACCAAGAGGCTTTCTACACGTTTAGTCGTCCTTTGGTTGTCGGCCGCGGCCTGCCGGAAGACGGGCTAACCGAAGCTTATCCTTTGAGGCTTGGCCGGATTTAAAGGAGTCCTCCGGTGCGTCCTTCTTGAATGATACCCCGAACTCGGAACAGAGAAGGCGTAAAGTCCGCGGGATACTCGTCGGAACCGCATCCTAGGCGGCTCGGATTAAGCTAATGCGACTTGGTCGATTAGGCAGCGAGTGCGTAGTTGTTATCAGCAACTAAATTTTTGGAGATCCAGTTTTGCGGGCCGGCCCTCCGGGAGCCCGACGTGCTTACCGCTCAGAATCATTGCTGTCAAAACCAGAACATCCCCAAGCGATTTGTGGCAAATATACGATGAATATTCCGGATTTGTTTCAACAAAGTGCAAAAAAATCAGGTGACTGTTACCGGCTCGCCTAACCTGTAAAAACAAGTTTGATGGGTTGAGAGAGAAGTACTTTATGTTCGACTGTTTCTTCCAAGGAGGATAGCGATGCAGTCTGACTGAGGGAACGGGAAGGAAATGAATATTTTTTCACCTCAAAGAGCATTTCAAACAAATCCAAGCAAATTCTAATAATATGGTAAAGATTTGACAATAATATCGAGAGTAGGTGTCAGTTTGAAGAAGGTGTGTGCTTGTGGCGCATGGCAGTTGATGAAAGTGAAGAAGATAAAGTGAAGAAAAACCTTCAAAATAGACTGCTTCTTAAACATTTGCCGTATCTTTGCGCTCGAATGAGACAGTTTGTGATACGTCCGCTCAATGCGGCGGGACATGTGACGGCAATGCCGATGCCTAGGATGGTCAGGGATGACTGGTCATTCATCTATCTTATTTCAGGAGAGGTTCTTACTGATGTTGGCGGAAAGCCCTATCTGCTGCGGGGGCAGGACTGCGCTCTGATTCAGCCAGGGGAGGCATATTCAGTGAAGCATTTCAAGGATTCGGTCGGGTATATGGGTGCGTTTTCGCAGACACTGTTGCGCAACACTGGTCACAGAATCCTGAGACTTGGTGCTCCGAGCGTGATGACGGTTCCGATGGAAGACAAGGTCTTCTTTGACGAGTTGATGATCCGCTTGACCAGATTTGCCGAAGACCTACCTACGGTTCAAAGTCTGCTGGAAGTCATTCTGTGCCAATTCGATAATGCTGTCCCTCGCAGCACCGGCTCGGCTTCGTCCAGACTCAGCGCCGCCTATCTCGGCAAAGTCTTCGACCCCTCTCACACTTTCGGGAAAGTATCTGAATATGCAGCCGAGCTCAGTGTGACACCAAGCCATCTGAACCGCACCGTGAAGTCGGAGACCGGAAGAAGCGCGGGGGAGTGGGTGGATAATGCAAGGTTGTCTTTGGCAAGAACCCTTCTGCACGATCCGTCCATCCCTATCAGCGAGGTCTCCTACAGACTTGGCTTTGAGGATCCCGCCTATTTCTCCCGCTTCTTTCGGAAACTGGTCGGGATGTCTCCGACTGACTTCAGAAGCATGTAGGTGCTCCTTAAATAATTACGTGGCGTTCCGGAGCTGGCAGGTCATGGCGGCCATTCACCCGGATAGGGAGCGCGAAGCGCATAGGCCGCCATGACCTATCGGCATCGGAAAACATTGAACTTGATTGTATAAAAAGTCCAAGCCGAAATCTGATTATCATAAGTCCGAAGGAAGCGTCTGGACTATCTTTGCGCCCGAATTTGTCCGATATGCTTGCATCCTTATTGACATCTTTCCTGATAGCCTCCGCCCCCGTGGCAGAGGTCAAAGACACAATCTCCGGCTCGGTTGTGACATCTTCCGTGAAGCGCGAAGACTTCATCTCAGACATTCCCGGAGTCTCCACTTTCTTGATGAAAAAAATCGAGGAACGCGGAATAGCATCCCCGAAGAACCTGTCTGCGGTTGTGCCGGGACTGAATATTCCCGATTACGGAACATCAATGACTTCAACCATTTACGTCAGAGGACTTGGTTCCCGGATGGACAATCCTGTCATCGGACTCTATGTCGATGATGTGCCGCTTCTGGACAAGAACTGCTACGATTTCTCGTTCGCGGACATCCGCAGCCTTGAATTCCTGCGCGGCCCGCAAGGCACGCTCTACGGCCGCAACTCCATGCTTGGTGTGCTATCGGTCGAGACATTGTCTCCCGCTGTCTATCAAGGGACAAGGGCAAGCATTGAATATGGCGGCGCAGCCACGATGTCCGCAAAAGTCTCGTTCTACAAGGGAAAACTCGGCCTGGCTGCGACATGCTCCCATAGCAACGGATTCTATGTCAATGAGTATGACGACTCCCATTGCGGCCTGTCGGATGCAGCCTCACTCCGTGTGGTCCACGTCGGAAAGGTTGGGCGAGCCGCTTATGACAACATACTGACCATCTCCTTCACGGACCAGATCGGCTACCCCTACAGGTTGTGGCTTCCGGATGAGAAACGGCTGCTGCCTGTTGACTATAATGACAAGAGCGGCTACAAAAGGCTGACCGTGATGGATGGACTTCGCCTTAAAGCAGATCTTGGAAGCTGGAAACTAAGCTCTGTCACAAGCATTCAGAAGCTTTTCGATTCAATGAATATGGATCAGGACTTCACTCCGGAGTCCATATTCACCCTTAATCAGACCCAGAGGCAGTTCGCGGCCACTCAGGAGTTAATCCTGAAGCCCTCGGTCCATCCTGACTGGTGGGACAGCCAGACGGGTGTATTCCTTATGGCCAAGTTCAACAGGATGAGCGCCCCCGTGGATTTTCTCGAGGGTGGGATAAAGTCCTTGATCCTTGACAACGCCAACTCCGGAATCCCTGCGGATTTTGGAAGACTGGACATCCTTGAGGACAGATTTCGGATCTCGAGCGATTTTGACATTCTGTCAGGCAATCTGGCCGTCTATCACGAGTCCGTTCTCACCTTTGGCAGGTTGATGCTCACGGCAGGACTCAGGCTTGACTATGAGGGCGGAAGGATGCGCTATGATTCCAATTCCAACATCCATTTCATCCTCGCTCCTGTGATGCCTGACCACATTCCTTTCAGCACTTCCCTCGAAGGAAACGAGTTGGTTGACTGTGTCCAGCTACAACCCAAGATCTCAGCGATTTACGATGCCGCTACCGAGAGGATGAAAACCCTGGGAACCGGGTTGACATTTTCTGCCACCGTGTCAAAGGGCTATCGGGGCGGAGGCTTTAACACGCAGATCTTCTCGGATGTCCTCCAGCGGAAAATGATGCTTGGAATGATGGAGTCGCTCGGCGTGCATCTTGACGGTCAAGGAGATCTGTCAACCGATGGACTGACATACAAGCCGGAGAGTTGTCTTAACTATGAGGTAGGCGGGAAATACCGGATGAGGTCAGCCGGGCATATTCTTGAATCTTCTCTCACCGCTTACCGCATTGATTGCCGGAATCAGCAGATGACCGTGTTCCCCTACGAGAAAGGCACAGGCCGTATAATGACGAATGCCGGGAAATCCCGGAGCATCGGAGTGGAGATCGAGACGTGCTGGATCTGGAAAGGGATCTCGCTGACAATCTCCGGAAGTCTGATGGATACCCGTTTCATTGAATATGACGACGGACGCAACGATTGGTCCGGCAAACGGATACCCTATTCTCCGAACGGAACCCTTAATTTAAGGGCTGGGTACAAGTTAGCGCTCAATGGACGCTATCTTCGTTCCGTGTCGTTGAACGCTGATCTGAATCATTACGGAAGAACGAATTGGAACGAGTCCGGGGATGTCTGGCAGTCGCCATATTCATTGATAGGAGCCGACATCCGCCTCTCGACTCCGAAGGTGGAGTTCTGGCTCAGAGGGCAGAACCTTACCGGGGCGGAATATTCAGTGTTTTACTTCAAGTCTGTCGGCAACTCGTTCTTTCAGATGGGGAAGCCTCGCAGACTGACGATAGGAATGTCAATAAATCTTTAATTAGTAGTATTTTATGAAAAGAATCGCAATGCTTTTACTGGCTGCGGCAATGTTGCTGCCCCAGTCCTGCTCCAAAGGGAACGGATCGAACGAGGAACCTCTTGTCGCCAATGAATATGAATATTCAGGCACTATGACCGTCACGTCCGGCGGATCTGACAATGTCTCGGAGAACGTGACAGTGGATTGCCTTTTGGACGAGGACACCAGAACCATGAAGATCTTGTTCCATAAAGTCAAGTTCGTCCCTCAGATGCCCATCACTCTTGACGTGACAATTCCTGATGTCGCCTATTCTGAGAAAAACGGCACGGTCGTGTTCTCCGGTGACGGAATCGTCCCTCTTTCCGGAGGCACTGTCCCGTTCCCGAAGTACACTGTGACAGCCCTGTCCGGCACTTTGACCGCCACCGGTCTCATCCTTGGCCTCAATTTCGGAGACTATCCGGTCACTTACACAGGCGCCCTGAAAAAGTAGGATATCGGCACGGTAACATAATTGGTTCTTCCGCCCTGAAAGACAATCTGAGATTGCCTGCCGTTTTTTTCATGCTAATCTGCTTTGGTGGCGGATAGATGCGCGGAAATGATTAAATTTGCAGACTATGGCAACGAACACGATGGAAAAGGCAATATACAACAGGACGGAACTGCTTCTGGGAGAGGATGTGATGGGGGCGCTTGCGGGGACTCGGGTGATCATCTTCGGAGTCGGCGGGGTCGGAAGCTGGTGTGCGGAGGGACTTGTGCGGAGCGGGGTCACCAGGCTGACGATTGTGGATTCGGACAGGATCTGCATCACCAATGTGAACCGGCAGCTGATGGCTACCACCAAGACCGTTGGTCAGGTGAAGGTGGAAGCGCTTAGGAATCACCTGTTTGAGATCAATCCCAAGGCCGAGGTCACCGCGATCCAGCAGATCTACTGCGAGGAAACGGCTGGCCAGTTCAATCTTGATGAATATGACTACGTGGTGGACGCTGTTGATTCTCTGAAGGATAAGGCGCTTCTGATACTGAATGCGTCGGCCAGCAGGGCGCGTTTTTTCTGCTCGCTTGGAGCGGCGCTGAAGGTGGATCCGCTCAGGGTTAGGGTGGCTGAGTTCTGGAGCGTGAGGGGATGTCCGCTGGGGGCGGCGCTGAGAAAGAAGATGAAGCGTGCCAAGACGCTGCCTTCCAAGGAGTTCCTTTGTGTGTACGATGACGAGGTGCTGCCTAACAGGGGTAGTGTACGGAGTTGCGGCACGGAGAAATGCATGTGTCCGAAGGCTCAGGACGGGCCTGGGAATCCGGAACTTCTGAACCATGAGTGGTGTTCCTCTAAGGCGCAGATCAACGGCACGACCGTCCATGTCACAGCCATATTCGGAATGACGCTCTCTGGACTTATCATCGAGGACATCTACCGTCGGACGTTGAAGGCGGAGGTCACCGCTGATTCCTCGGCAGGACATTCCGCCGGGGCAGAAAGAACGTCGGACGGTTTGGCGTATAAGTCCGAAGAGGCAAGAGCCGCTGTTGATGACATGGTAGGAAACTCCGCCGGGGCGGAGGGCGCTTCTGAGATCTCCAGGGTGCGGAATCCATGGAAAACACCGGAGGTCGGGTGAGCATATTCATAAAAATATTCAGAAAGAATGGAAAAGGTTTGGGATCCGTTGAGGAAGAAGGAGGTGGCGCTGACGCCGGAGGAGAAGGTGCGGCAGTGGTTCATCGGCGTGCTGCGGGAGAGGCTGAAGGTTCCCGAGTATATGATGATGAGCGAGGTGGCGATGAAGTTCGGAGGGAAGGATTTCCGCGCCGACATCCTCGTCTACAGGCGGGACACGGCTCCGCTGATGGTGGTGGAGTGCAAGCGGGAGGATGTTCAGATGAGCCGCGAGGTGCTGGAGCAGGCGCTTCGGTACAATCTGGTGCTGAATGTGAAATATGTGGTGATTACCAATGGGTTGAAGACTTTCGGCTTCGCGCGCGACGGCGAATCATATTCACAGATGAAAACTTTCCCGGATTGGGAGACAATGCAGAAATAAATGGGTGCTACTATAACACAAGGCTATCTTGACAGGCCGATTTTCGGAATAGTCTCGGATGCGGCCGAGGCGTTGGGCGTGAGGGCTTTCGTGATCGGAGGCTACGTGCGGGACTGCTTTCTCGGCAGGCCGAACGACGACATAGACATCGTGGTGGAGGGGAGCGGAATCCAGCTCGCCGAGGCGGTGGCCGCGAGGATCGAGGAAAAGGAGAGGCGGCATTGCAACGTGTCCATATTCAAGACCTTCGGTACCGCGATGCTGAAATGGCACGGGGCGGAGATCGAGTTCGTCGGCGCGCGGAAGGAGTCCTACCGCCACGACTCCCGCAAGCCGATCGTCGAGGACGGGACGCTTGAGGAGGATCAGGAACGCAGGGACTTCACCATCAATGCGATGGCCTTCAGCCTCCAGAAGGAGGACTACGGCGCTCTCGTTGATCCGTTCGGCGGCATCAGGGATCTCGCGGCGGGGATAATCCGCACTCCTTTGGAACCCGAGCGGACCTACAGCGACGACCCTCTGAGGATGCTCCGCGCGATCCGCTTTGCCACGAAACTCAGCACGCCGGAGCAAAAATTCACCATCGTCCCGGAATCCCTGCGCGCGATGAGGAATATGCGCGATCGGATGACGATCCTTTCCAAGGAGCGCATCGTCGAGGAACTCAACAAGATCCTCGTCACGCCGCACCCTTCGATGGGATTCTTCCTAATGGACGAGACCGGGCTTCTTGAATATATCCTCCCGGATCTTCTGAATCTCAAAGGTGTGGAATCCGTTGACGGAAAGGGACATAAGGAGATATTCTCGCACACGCTCCAGGTTGTTGACAACGTGGCGGCCTCGGAGATCGAGGGCATCGCCTCCGGTGTCTTGAAGGATTATGCGCCCGAAGAGGGTGGTGACGGTTTCGTCGAGTCCGTCCGCACTATGCCGAATGTCTGGCTCCGCTGGGCCGCCCTCCTGCACGACATCGGAAAGCCGGCGTCCAAGCGTTTCGACCCTTCGGTCGGCTGGACATTCCACGGTCACGAGGTGGTGGGCGCGAAGATGGTTCCGAGAATATTCAAGGCCCTGAAGATGCCTCTGAACGAGAAGATGAAGTACGTCCAGAAGCTCGTGAGCCTCCATCATAGGCCTATCGCCCTTGTGGACGAGGAGGTTACGGACTCAGCTGTGCGCCGTCTCCTGTTCGACGCCGGCAATGAGATTGATGACCTGATGCTCCTGTGCAACGCCGACATCACATCCAAGAACCCGGTGAAGGTCGCCCGGATCCGCCAGAATTTTGAACTGGTGAAGCGCAAGCTCGTCGAGGTCGAGGCCAAGGACGCCATCCGCAACTTCAAGAACCCGATTACCGGTGAATATGTGATGGAGGTCTATGGCCTGAGTCCGTGCCGCGAGATAGGTGTCCTGAAGGAATATGTCAAGGAAGCCATCCTGGACGGCCAGATCGGCAACAACTTCGAGGAGGCCGACGCCCTCATGCGCGCCAAGGCCGCAGGGATGGGGCTTGTGCCCGTGGGTTTAAACAAAACAGATTCTCTTAAACAGTGAAGATTATGGACAGAAGAAAATTCATCAAGGTCGGAGCCGGCGCCGTCACTGTCGGAGCGGTGTCGGGCGGGTTCGCGCTTATGCGGGCTTCCGAACGTTCCGCTGAAATCGGGCCTTACGCTGGTTCCGTTGGTTCCGGGTCGTTGGAAGGCCTTTCGGGAGAACGGACATATTCATCGGAATCGGGAAAAGCGGGTAAGGATGATCTTCTTGTGAGGTTTCTCGGGACGGGCGCCGCGGACTGGGACGGCGTGGATGAGAGGGGAGAGTTGAGAAGGCTTTCAAGCGTCCTGCTTGACAACCGCATCCTGATAGACTTCACCCCTACCGACACCGACATGCTACCGGAAGGGTTCGTGGCTCCGGATGCCGTGTTCTATACTCATTCGCATTCAGATCATTACAATCCCAAGTCCGCGATCGGAACCCTTAATGCCAAGGTCGTCTATGTCGGCGACACCTGGCTGGAGAGGGCGAAGGCGGATTTCGCCGCCGCTTCTTCGGAACTCGGAAAACCCTCGCCGGAGGTTGTCGGCATCCCGGTGGGCAGGAAGGTGCGGTGCGGCGACATCACCATCACCTCTCTTCCCGGCAACCATGCGACGAAGGACGACAGCGAGCAGACTCTCATCTACCTGATAGAGAAAGGCTCCGTTCGTGTCCTCTATGCGACCGACACCGGAGGGATCCCTGTGAGGGCCGCCAGACTTGTCGGAATCGACGCCCACATCGCTGACGGTAAGCCGATAACCGGACTGATCATGGAGGCTACCATGGGCATCGATTATGATGAGGATTTCCGGATCTACACTCACTCCAGTGTCGGCACGGTCCTTCGCACGACCCACGTCCTCCTGTCCACGGGACGGCTCACCGCCCCGGAAGGCCAGCCCGTCTACCTGACCCACATGGCCAGAACCCTCCACGGCACGCAAGCCCAGCTGGACGCCACCCTCCCGTCCCCGCTCCGCGCCGCCTACGATGGCCTGGAGGTCATCTTCCGAGGACGCGCCTGATCTGCCCGTGAGGGACTTCGGTGAATCCTGCGCCCCGTGTTAATGATTCTATCGACCCTGATTTACTGCCCGTGAGGGACTTCTGTGAATCCTGCGCCAGGGAAGAGAGGACAGTCTCGACTTTTACAAATCACTTTCAGCCCCATTCCCCGTATGCCGCGCTCCAGCCGCACATGGGCTGAAAAACTTTCACTTTTGCCGTGGACTTTTTCAGCCGGTTATGCCTTTAGTCGCCTTCTGTGGCACAACCCCATGAACGGGTTTCGTAAGCCTGTCCAGACGACGCCATCGATTTTAGGTTTTTTCCTTCGTTAAATTCTTTCGTTAAAGAATAAGAAGAGACAGAAAGTGGATATAATTGTGTATCTTTAAGACCTTAAATTCGAACAGAAATGAAATCAGCACCACGTAAGGCCGGGAAGAAGCCGGCGGTCAGGGAGAAGCGGATCTCCAACATTGTTCGTCCGTCGGATTTGACCTCAAAGGAATGGCAGGTCGCTTTGCGGCGGCAGGCGGCGCAGAAGGAGAACCTTATTGTGCGGCAGCCTGCGGACGAGGGACGGTACGGGGTCTACGAGGTGAGCAACCCGCTCAGCCGCAGTGTCTACAAAGTCGTTTACAGGGGATTGGCAAGCAAATGGAACTTCTGCTCGTGTCCGGATTTCAAGACCAATCAGCTGGGAACATGCAAGCACATAGAAGCGGTGAAAATCTGGCGGACGGACCACAGGAAAGGCAGACTCGGGGATCTGCCGCCATATTCATCGCTCTATCTGACATATTCAGAGTGCCGCACCATCCGTATCAGGATAGGGTCGGTCAGAAGAGCCTCGATGAGGCTTCTGGCGAGTGAATATTTTTCCGCCGACGGGGTCGCGCTTCCAGGCAAGGTGTCAGAGCTGGAGGGTTTCATCATAATGGCGAAGGAACTCGACCCGGACTTCCGCTGCTACCCTGATGTGCTTGACTACATCTCGGAGACGAAGGATTCGGATTACCGTAAGGGCTTTCTGTCCAAACTGACGGACAAGGACTTGGACGGCCTTTTGAAAACCAGTCTCTACCCTTACCAAAAGGAGGGAATCCGCTTCGCCTTCGGGAAGGGCAAGTCCATCATCGCGGACGAGATGGGACTTGGAAAGACGGTCCAGGCCATCGGCGCGGCGGAACTCCTCCGCAAGGCCGGCTTGGTGTCTTCCGTACTCATCATCTGCCCCACGTCGCTTAAGTACCAGTGGCAGAAGGAGATCGAGAAATTCACGGACTCCTCCGCCCTGGTGATAGAGGGCGATCCGGTCAAGCGCGCCCAGATGTACAAGTCTGATGTGTTCTACAAGATAGTCTCCTACCACGCAATGAACAGGGACGTGCGCCTGAAAGGGGAGATGTTCGCCGAATGTGTCATCATGGACGAGGTCCAGCGCCTGAAGAACTGGAACACCCAGATCGCGAGGTCGGCCAGACATATTCATTCGGACTATTCCATCGTGCTTTCGGGTACGCCGCTGGAGAACAAGCTTGAGGATCTGTATTCAGTGATGCAGCTGGTGGATCAGTACTGCCTCGGCCCTTACTACAAGTTCGTGGAAGAGACCACGGTCCGGGATGACACCGGCAAGGTGCTGTCCTACCGCAATTTGAATATGGTGTCGGAGAAGATCCGCTCCCGCCTCATACGCCGCCGCAAGGCGGATGTCTCGCTTCAGATGCCGGCACGCACCGACAAACTGCTTTTCGTGCCCATGACCCCTCAGCAGAGGGAGATGCACGATGAGTGGAAGGCCGCCGTCGCCAAGATTGTGTACAAGTGGAAGAGAATGCATTTCATCAGCGAGACCGACCGGCGAAGGCTGCTGCTCATGCTCAGCCAGATGAGGATGGTCTGCGACAGCACTTTCATCCTTGACCAGAAGACGCGGTACGACACCAAGGTTGAGGAGACGATGAACATCCTCCACGACCTGTTCGAGTCCGGGGATGAGAAGGTGGTGATTTTCAGCCAGTGGGAGAGGATGACCAGGCTGATCGCCGCCGAACTTGCGGGTGCGGGCGTGCGTTACTCCTCCTTGAACGGGCTGGTGCCGTCGGAGAAGCGCAAGAAGCTGTGCGATGATTTTCAGGAGGATCCGGATTGCAGGGTCTTCATCTCGACGGACGCTGGCAGCACGGGTCTGAACCTTCAGGCTGCGTCCCTCGTGATCAATCTGGATCTGCCGTGGAATCCGGCGGTTCTTGAGCAGCGCATTGCCAGAATCTACAGAATTGGCCAGAAACGCAGCATCCAGGTCATAAACATGGTCGCGCGCGACTCGTTCGAGGAGCGGATGCTCTCGACCCTCAATTTCAAATCCTCGCTCTTCGAAGGAATATTCGATGGCGGTGATGACACCGTCGTACTGGATGACAGCCGCCTCGGCAAGGTGCTGGAAGGGGTTTCTGAATATGTTGACGCGCCTTCCGAGACCGAACCTTATGACGGATCAGCCGAAACGATGGAGAAGGATCTGACTGAGAAACCTGTTCCGGAGGTGGGTTTTGGAATAATGGATCCTGTTGAGGATTCCGATGTGGAGTCTGGCGTTGGTTCCGAAGTCATCCCTGAAAAGGAAGAGGCTGCCGTCGTGTATGGAGTTGGGAATGCTGAGGAAGCAGGAGCAGGGGGCGGAGCGGGCGAAAACGAGCCGGCGGAAGAGGGACAAAGGGTTGGGAAAGTCCGTCCTGCATCTCCCGAAGTCCTTGTCAGCCAAGGTGTCGCGTTCCTTTCCGGTCTGGCTGAGACCTTGCGCTCGGAGGAAGGCGTCCGGAATCTGACCGAGACCCTGGTCAAGACCGACCCCGTTTCCGGAAAGTCTGAGCTTCGCATCCCCGTTCCCGACAAAGAGACCGTCGCCGGCATCCTCGCCCTCTTCGGCAAACTCCTGAAAGGCTGACACCGACGCTTTGCCGGATAACGGTCAACGAATATGTCGAAGTGTCCTTCTATTCATTAGCCACAGGGTTGATGCCGGTACGGCGCGGCTCGGTGGCGGGCGGGAATGTCTTCCGCATCACTCGGAATCCCAGATTGACACTGGTGGGGTTGGAGTCCGGAGAAAAATGAGTATATTCGCACGCATTTTCAGGGAATGGGAGATACTAATCTTAGGACGGCTTTTCTTCAGCTGCATCTGAGCGTGCTGCTGGCTGGGTTTACGGGGCTGTTCGGCAAGTTGATCACGCTCAATGAGGCCACATTGACATGGTACCGGCTGTTCTTCACGACAGCCGTGCTTGTTCTGTTCATCGGATTCCCTAAGGTCAGTTGGAAGAAGTTCCTTCAGATCGCCGGGAACGGGACTTTGCTCGGGCTGCACTGGATCCTGTTCTACGCCTCCATCAAGGCGAGCAACGTGTCGATCGGTGTGGTCAGTTTCGCCAGTCTGGGATTCTTCACTTCGATTTTCGAGCCGCTGGTCTTCCATAGGAGGATCTCGGTGGTCGAGATGCTGCTGGCACTCATCACCGTGGCGGGACTGGTTTGCATCTTCTCATTTGACTCCCGCTACCGGACCGGAATCATACTGGGAGTCATTTCCGCCGCCGTTTGTTCCTTATACTCAATAACCAATAAGATTGCCAGCGAGGGCGTGAGATCCCGTACTGTGCTGCTTTATCAGATGGCGGGCGGACTGCTCGGCGTGACTGTGATCATCCCTGTCTACCTTCTGATCTATCCTCCGACGCAGCCGGTGATGGTCTTCCCGACAGGTGCGAACCTGTGGTGGATGCTGTGTCTGGTACTGTTCTGCACGGTCGGTCTTTACCTCCTGCAGATCATTGTGTTGAGGAAGCTGTCCGCGTTCACCGTTAACCTTACCTACAATCTTGAACCATGCTACACCGTCATTATCGCCTTTCTCGCCTTCGGAGAGGCCCGCGAGTTGAATGCCTCCTTCTACATGGGCATTTCCCTGGTGATTCTCAGCGTGTTGCTTCAGACGGTAAGGGCGTTGCGGAAGACCGCGTCGTAGGCCGGTGGCTTTAAGTCAGCCAACTCCTCCTACTAATCCCAAACGGTAAGGGCGTTACGGAAGACCGCTTCGTAGGCCGGTGGCTGGCGGATGGAGTCGCTCTACAGGCTCAATGACCGATGCTTAGTGGCCGATGCTCAATGACAGATGCTCAGTGGCCGATGCGGTGCCGTCGCTATTGCCGCCGCTCGGGAATGATTACGTGGTGGTTACCGATGGGGGAGCGGAGAAAGTAGTCCGCGAGTCCGGGTGCGTCCACCAGTATCTGCGTCCTGCAAAGGCAATCATTGTACTGGTTTTCAAGAATTTCCACATCTTCAAGGAACATTTCCGAGCAATCCGGAGAGAGTTTGAATATCCTTGCGGCTCCGGCGGGCAGCACTCCATGGACCGCCACACCGATTCCTGACTCGAAGTGGGTGTCGTAGGAATATTCCTCCACCATGTTCAGTGGAACGGTGCAGTGGGCGAACAGCATCTTGTCGCCGTCGATGCGTGATAGGTTCGCCTGGAAGCCGGAGATTCCGAACTTCCGTTGGGCGATGCACATTGACAGGAGCGTGGGTATGTCTCCCTCGCACGTGGCCACGACCCCCTGGCTGTTCAGGATTGCCAGAGCCATGCAGCCAGTGTTGCCGAGGGCTGTCAGCAGGTCGAAGCAGCGGAGTGACACCCCAGCCAGCCCGTATCTCTTCACCAGCGTCTTCATGGCGCAGTAGATGTCCATTGAGCCACTGAAGTCTTTTCCGGAGATGCTCTTCCCGAACTTCGGCTTGTTAGGCGGGTTGAGTTTCAGCCCTTTCAGCCATTTGCGGTCAGGCTCTTCGGCCAGCCCCACCAGTTCGTTGATGTCGATGTCAACAATCTCGACACCGAGCCTCTCCTTGGCCACGGCGTAGTCTACGTCGCTGGAAATCAGCCAGTCGGAAGGCTTTCCGATAACGCCAACCTTGTAACCTTCCAGAATGCGGCCCATGTCATATTCCTTCACATGGTTTTTCCCGCCCTTCGTGAAGCCGCCTCGGAGTCTGAGGGCGATCTCCTCCGCGCTTCCGTGAATGATCTCTCCCGGCCATCCGGCCCGGTTCAGGAACGATAGAATCTCCATCGACGCGGCGAGGGAGTTGCTCTTCCCGCTGGTAAGCAGCCTGACCGGCATGCCGTCAGGAATATTCAGAGACCCTTCCTTGCAGAAGATGCTTTTGAATATTCCCTCCGTCCCTCCGGTCCTGACGTAGATGATGTTGCTCCGTGTCCTGAAATATTCGGAAAAGTCGGTGCGGCCGAACTCAAACGCCTCGCCGAGTGCCTTCTCTATGTCCTGAATGAATCTTTCGTCCGCCGGCTCCGCCACCGTCTCGCTGTGCAGCCCCGAAGTCAATGAGTAAAGTGTGTACATATTCGCTTATTTGGTAATCCTTGATGCTTACTAAAAGTCATTGTGTCATTTGATTCTCTCCGCCAATTCCAGTGACGGCAAATCTCTCTCTATTATGGCCGGATTATTATGGTATATCATGGCCGGATTATTATGGTCGGGCAACTTTGGCGAGCAGCTCTTAAGCGCTGAAGCCGGTTCCGCCGAATGCAATCTGCCTCTTTCTAAAGGACTTGCCGGAGGAAGTGGCCGTTCAACCCGCGCGGAGTCCCGCTGACCTTGGGTGGCTAACCATTTCTGAAGGTCTTGCCGAATGGGGTGAGCGAGAGGAGAGCCATCTTGAAGTGCTGGAGACCGAAAGGGATGCCGATGATGGTGATGCAGCAGATAAGACCGAAGACGAGGTGCGTCGCGGCGATCTCCCACCACCCCAGCAGGATCCAAAGCACATTCATGAATATGCTGAGGCAGCCTCCGGCGTTGTCTCCGTCCACAACCTCGGTTCCGAATGGCCATAGCGAGAACACTCCGAACTTCCACAACTGGTAGCCGAACGGAATCCCGATGATGGTCACGCAGTACAGAAGTCCGGCGATGAAGTAGCCCAGGCTGACCAGCAGCCCGCCCAAAATGAGCCAAAGAACATTTCCGATGATTCTCATTGATGCGAAGATTGTAGTGTTTTTCTTAATGCTTTCGTTCGCAATTTACAACAAAAGCCCCGGAATCCGAAACTTTCGTGCGCGGAAATCCGATCTTCGCTCCCGCGGCAACCTTGGCCGACCCTCCCGTGAGCAGAACAGTCCTTCCTGCTCACGAGACACCATGGCCGGCCCTCCCGTGAGCAAACCGGGTCTTCCTGCTCACGAGACAACCTCGACAGACCCTCCCGTGCGCAGAACAGGCCTTCCTGCTCACGAGACAACCTCGACAGACCCTCCCGTGAGCGAACCGAGCCTTCCTGCTCACGAGACAGCCTTGGCCGGCCCTCCCGTGAGCAAACCAGTCCTTCCTGCTCACGAGGCAGCCTTGGCAGACCCTCCCGTGAGCAAACCGGGCCTTCCTGCTCCCGAGACAACCTCGACAGACCCTCCCGTGAGCGAACCGGGCCTTCCTGCTCACAAGGCAGCCTTGGCAGACCCTCCCGTGAGCAGACCAGGCCTTCCTGCTCACGAGGCAGCCTCGACAGACCCTCCCGTGAGCAGAACAGTCCTTCCTGCTCACGAGACAACCATGGCCGGCCCTCCCGTGAGCAGAACAGGCCTTCCTGCTCACGAGACAGCCTCGACAGACCCTCCCGTGCGCAGACCAGTCCTTCCTGCTCACAAGGCAGCCTTGGCAGACCCTCCCGTGAGCAGAACAGGCCTTTCTGCTCCCGAGACAACCTTGACAGACCCTCCCGTGCGCAGACCAGGCCTTCCTGCTCACGAGGCAGCCTCGACAGACCCTCCCGTGCGCAGACCAGTCCTTCCTGCTCACGAGACAGCCTTGGCCGGCCCTCCCGTGAGCAAACCGGGCCTTCCTGCTCACGAAGAAGGTGTTAGGAAGAACGTTGTGAGGAGAATGATCGACAACTGATGGCGAGGAATAAGGTTGGAGACATGGCGGAGTCTACGGGAACATATTCATAAATAACGTGAGTTCGATGAAAATTAACTAATTGATTATTAGGAAAATAGCGAAAGTT